>Ga0272445_1000236_pt1 | contig 53871 bp, 57 predicted proteins | sample YNPCB0031_FD_194404 | JGI IMG/M metagenome (GOLD analysis project Ga0272445, IMG submission 194404) | Hot spring sediment microbial communities from Yellowstone National Park, WY, United States - YNP-CB-003-1 | ecosystem: Environmental > Aquatic > Thermal springs > Hot (42-90C) > Sediment... | reverse complement strand
AGTTAAGCCTTTAAGCTTAGAAGCTGGCGGTAAGTGGATAGTTATACTCAATGAAACTGATGCTGAGGAGATTGGAGTAAAGAGTTTAAATAGGGTGAGGGTAGGGTTCAACGGTAGGAGTATAACGTCTATAGTTAACACTACCAGCTATTTCATAGATCATGGATGGATGGGGACGTATAGGGAGGTAACATCGTATCTAGGATTGAAAGAGGGGGTAGAAGTAGACGTAGAGCCTTCGCCTCCGCCTAGATCGATACAGCATATAAGGGAGAAGCTTAGAGGTAGAAGCCTAGATAGGGATGCTATATACGAGATAGTGTATGATGTTGTCCACGGTAATCTAAGCGAGATTGAGATAACGGCATTTGTAACAAGCCTACATATGTATGGTTTAAGCTTGGAAGAGGCTGCAGCTATGTCGGAAGCTATGGTTGCTACAGGTGAAAGACTTGAGCTAGAAAGGAAGCCTATACTTGATAAACATTCGATAGGAGGGGTGCCGGGGGATAAGACTACGTTGATCGTAGTACCGATAATAGCATCGTTAGGCTACACTATACCTAAGACATCTTCTAGAGCTATAACATCAGCAGCAGGTACGGCTGATAGAGCTGAAGCTCTCATGCCCGTATCCCTTTCGATAAGCGAGATGAAAGAGGTCGTAGAGAAGACTGGGGGATGCATAGTTTGGGGTGGGGCTCTACATCTAGCTCCTGCAGATGATATCTTTGTGAATATCGAAAGACCTCTACAGATAGATCCGTTGCTACTGCCATCCATTATGGCTAAGAAGAAGGCGGTCGGAGCTGAATACCTGGTCATAGATATACCAACTGGGAGGGGGACGAAAGTGAAAACTATAGGGGAGGCAAACCTTTTAGCTAAAGACTTCATAAGGCTGAGCGATCTACTGGGTATAAAGACTAAGTGCTGCATAACATATGGCGAGCAGCCTATAGGCTTCACGGTAGGCCCAGCTTTAGAGGCTAGAGAAGCTTTAGAGCTACTATCGATGTCTAGAAGTGTACCAGATCTACTGGATAAAGCATGTAATATAGCTGGTATGCTTCTAGAATCTGTAGGCGAGGAGGGAGGCTATGATACAGCTTTAGCAACCGTGAAGAAGGGGGTAGCCCTATCTAAGCTCAGGGAGATTATAGAAGCTCAAGGTGGAGACCCTGATATAAAGCCTGAAGATATAGCTGTAGGTGGATGCAGGTATACCTTTAGATCCAGTAGGAAGGGCGTGGTTCTCTGGATAGATAATAATAGTCTTGTAGAAGCGGTTAGGCTGCTGGGAGCACCTAAAGATAAGAGTGCTGGCATAGAATTACATAAGAAGGTAGGGGACATAGTCGAGCCTGGAGATCCGTTATTTACCCTCTACGCTGAAAAAGAGTATAAGCTAGATTATACTATCAGTAAGATCGAGGAAGAAGGTCTATTCATAGGTGTCGGCGGCTACATGGATATGCTGATACAGAAAGTTGAGAGAGCCCCGGTTTACAGTAAAGCTTTCATATTAGAAAGGTAGGCTTTTCTATACGGCTGTATCCATTAATATTTTTAACCTAGATTAAGAAATATAATGTGGGGTAGATGATAGAGACATACCTGTTGGATACGCTATGGCTTACAGTTAAGGTAATTATAGTGATAGCGATAGGCTGGATTGCAGGAAGGCTACTCGGTAGATTGGCTAAGATGATAGCCGTCAGATTGAGGATAGATGAACAGCTAGAGAAGAGAACGTATATCGGAAAACAGCTTAAAGACGCAGGTATAAAGATATCCTCGGTTATAGATGTGCTCGTAAGGATATACGTCTATGCGGTAGCATTTCATATAGCAGCTACTATGACGGATATACAGGGCGTCATAACGATATCTAAGACCATAGTAGATTTCATACCATTCTTAATATTCGGTATATTCGTCATGGTTATAGGCTTCATATTCTCCGACTACCTCGTACGGATAGTTATCCCCATATCTGTGAGAGCATCGACCATTATGGGATCAGCTCTACGTGGAATCTTATATCTTATATCCATCCTAGCAGGTTTAACCGCTATGAAGCTTGAGATACCGATACTTACCACCCTAGCGACCGCCCTTATATGGAGCACCATGCTAGGTTTAGCTATCGGTCTAGCCATAGCTCTAGCTCTAGGTTTAAAGGATGCTATAGCTAAGAGGGCAGAAGATATAGTTTCATCTATAGATTTAGGGTTGGGAGCTGCTGAGGAGAAGCTTAGGATAGATAAGATTCGAGAAGTAGTAGTAGGTTTACGTAACAGGATTAAGGAGCTGGAAGCAGAAGTTGAACAATATAAGAGTAAATTAAGAGAGGTGGAGGAGGCGAGAAGGATAAAGCTGGAGGAGCTAGCTATACCTACGATAAACCTCCATGATAGATTGAGAGAGATCGTTAAGGGGAGGGGGGAGGTAAGGGAGGCTTATGGTGGATTTGAGGTAGAGGTATTAGATTTAGAGAACTTCCCATGGTGTGAAGTACTAGTAGCTTTGAAGGGGGCAGGCTTCGATGTCATCTTCACCAAGAGAGATGAAAGATATTTGATAATAGGAAGAGTAGCAGGCGTTTAGATACCGATCACTTGTATGTATATCGACCTAGCTTGAGGTCCATCGAAATCTATGAAGAATACTCTCTGTCTCATACCTATAATTATCTTCCCGTTGGAGATGGGGAGAGAGGTATGCATACCTACTAGTATAGATCGTAGATGAGCCCATGCATTCACAGCCATACGTCCATCCTCTCTAAAGAAATGATGGTGCATATAGTCTTCATCCTTAGGTACCAACCTAGATAGGAATTTAACTATATCCCTAGTAAGACCTTCTTCACCTTCATTGACAGCTATACCTGTCGTTGTATGCATAGTGTAAACGGTAACTATGCCATCGTTAACGCCGCTTCTATTTACAACTTCGAATAGTAGTCCTGTTATATCTATGATATCTTCATCCTTCCTAGATTCGATCCTCAGGTATTCACCATAGATCTTCATGGAGTACTCACCTCCCCTAGAATGCGTAGAGCGTTTAATCCTAGAATACGATCCTTAATTTCATCTTCTATGGGGAGAACACGTATAGCTTCTAGAACCTTTCCGGATTCCATACGAGGGTGATTCGATCCGAATAGTATTTTATCCCTTAGAAAATTTTTTACAAAGCTAACCCCTAATGTTTCCACGAAAACTTTCTTGAGATGATCTTTAGGGGTACCTGTAAACGTATCGGCTGTATCTAGGTATACATTCTCGTAGCGGAGGGCTAAACAGATAGATTCCCAAATCCAAGGCCACCCCATATGTGCTAGAACAATCTTAAGCTCTCTAAACTTAGAAGCGATAGGTTCTATAAGTAGCGGGTAGCTATACGTCAAGTTGCTATGTATATTCCACGAGAACCCCATATGTACGATGAGTATAGCGCCTAGATCCTCCAGCAACTCGTATACGGGATATATACGTTCATCATCAGGTCTGAAACCTTGAAGAGCTGGATTTAGCTTGACACCTTTAAATCTATGCTTATCGATGAATTTTTCGCATTTACTCAAGGCTTCATCCCCTTTTAGGGGATCTAAGCCCATGAACCCTATAAATAGATCTGGATGCATCGAAACTATTCTAGCTATATCTTCATTGCTAGGAAGCTTTACACCGTATGTTCTAGATAGATCTAAGCCTAAGATGACGGCTTTAGATACGCCGAAGAATCTAAGCTGGTTAACGAATACTTTCAAAGGCTGTAAACCTATTCTAAGTCCATATACATCGCGCAAAGCTGATGTCAAATTTGGATCGGCTCTATGAAGCTCTTCCAAATTAACCGGATGGATGTGGAAATCTACTATCGACATGCTATACCCCATTGTATACATTACGATAGGGAAAGATAATATTTATATTGAACTGCTGCGATGAGTATGGCAATTCCAGCATAACCGGAGTGTTTAAAGATGAGGTATCAGATAGTCTTAGAATTCGACCCTAACATAAGATTTGAATGCATTAAATGCGGATCCTGCTGCCGTACGGCTTTCGAAGACGTTATACCGCTTCAACTCTATCCGCAGGAAGTATCCAGAATTAGACGCATGGGCTACAGGGATTCTGTAGCTTATATAGGGCAAGTACACTATCTCAAAGCTTTAGATTCGCATTGCATCTTCCTCACAGACGATGGGTTATGTATGCTTAGACTTAAGTATGGATGGAGCCCTGTTAACTGCAGGTTATTTCCGATAACAGTTAAACTAATCAACGATACATTCATCCTAGATATGAATTGGGATTATTCCTCTAAGGTTGGATGCAGAGGCTTTGGCTCCGGACCGACAATAGCTGAAAGGTTTAAGGATATAGAGAAGCTTCTCCGCGAAATAGACGAGTATATACATGGAAACGTTTATTAGAGTGTATCCTAAGGATTAATCCCACAATGTTCCCACCAAAGAATACCAGGATACGGAAAGCAGTATTGGATTTAGATGGATACGAAACGCCCCGAGTAGGAGGGTGTATAGCTAAGCTTGATGCTAACGAGAATCCTTATGGACCATCTCCAAGAGTCTACGACGTTCTGATGAACAGCTTGAAGGATGTATGGAGGTATCCATCTAGAGAGGATTATGAACGGCTTGAGGAATCGATAGCTTATAAACTTGGATTAGATGATGCTAGATGCGTGATGCTTGGTTCAGGCTCAGATGAACTCATAGATCTAACGATTAAACTACTCGTAGATCCTGGAGATGTTGTCGTTACCATTAATCCAAGCTTCTCCATGTATAAGGTGTATACGGGTATAGCTGGGGGATGCGTAGCTGAATATACTATGACCGAGGACTATGTATTCGATATTGAAGCATTTTTAGGTATGCTCGATATGCTTAGAGATAGTGTTCGATTGATAATTATATGTAATCCTAACAATCCTACGGGAGGATATATTGAGAAGAGGGATATAGCCAGGATATTGGGATATGGGATACCTGTGCTAGTGGATGAAGCATACATAGAGTTTTCCCGGTTCGAAACAGTTATAGATATGCTCAAAGATTATGAAAACCTAGTAGTTCTAAGAACATTTTCGAAAGCATATGGATTAGCCGGTCTTAGGATAGGGTATATAGTGACTAGTAGATGGATAGCGGATAATATGAGGAAGATTAGATCTCCGTATAGCGTGAATCTCCTAGCCGTGAAAGCAGCGGAGACAGCTATCCAAGACGATGAGCATCTTAGGAGAGTGGTTAAAGCTATAATCCTAGAGAGAGATAGATTATTTGATAAGCTCTCGAACATACCTAGCCTCAAACTCTTCCCATCCGAAGCTAATTTTATACTCATAGATGGGACGAAACTAGGGTTCAACTCAGATGAGTTTAAATCCCTTCTTATCGAGAGAGGGGTTTCGGTCAAGGTATGGTCTAAGCTTGGTATGCGTAGAGGATGCCTATTCCGCGTCACTATAGGTAGACCTGAGGAGAATGATCTATTCTTAAACGCTCTGCTAGATATAGCTTCGGGTAGGTGGGGTCGATGAAGATCAGGATAGCTGTACCTAATAAGGGTAGGCTTCGAGAACCTACATTGAACTTGCTGAGAAAAGCAGGGTTAAGAGGGGAATATACTGGTAGACTTCTCTATAGTCAGACTTCAAACCCTAATATAGAGCTTATATTTGCTAGAGCGATGGATATACCTGGATTCGTAGCTTTAGGAGCCGCCGATCTAGGTGTAACCGGTCATGATTATGTCGTAGAAGCTGGCGTAAAGGTTTTAGAGCTCCTAGATCTAGGATATGGACGGGCTAGGATAGTAGTAGCAGCTCCGGAAAATTCTGTAGATAATCTCGGAGAAGTGAGACCCGGTAGTGTAGTGGCTACGAAGTATGTTAATATAGCTAGGAGGTTCTTCGAATCTGTAGGTTTAGATGTATCTATACTTAGGATCTCAGGCGCTGCCGAGGTTACACCCTATTTAGGTATCGCCGATCTTATAGTTGATGTTACGAGCACAGGATCTACGTTAGCTATGCATAGATTGAAGATTCTAGCTGAGATTATGAATACATCCGCGAAGCTTATAGCGAATCCTGTAAGCTTCGAGAACAAACGGAAGCTGATCGAGGAGGTACGTTTAGCATTAGATAGCGTCATCAGAGCTGAAGGAATGAAGCTTGTTATGATGAACGTGCCGGATGATAGGCTTAGCTCTGTTTTAGCGGTACTACCAGCTATGGCTGGGCCTACGATAGCCGAAGTTAAAGCTGAGACTAAGATGTGGGAGGTATATACGGTGATCCCTGAAAGCGATCTATACCGAGTTATAAACGAGGTTAAGAAGGCTGGGGGTAGGGATATAGTGGTGTTACCGATAGAACGAGTGGTATTATAGGAGGTTATGAAGGAGTGGAGATCATACCTTCGATAGATATAGAGGGTGGTGTATGCGTTAAACGTATACGTGGGAAGCAAGGTACAGGTATTAGAATAGGAGAGCCTAGACAGGTTGCGTTAAGATGGGTTTCTGAGGGGGCTTCGAGGATACACATAGTCGATCTCGATGGCGCCTCCATAGGTAAGCCTACCAATTTCAGGGTTATAGCAGAGATCGTAAAAACGGTTAAGGTACCAGTGCAAGTCGGAGGAGGGCTAAGGATTTTAGAAGATTTCATACGTTACATAGAAGCAGGAGTGGATAGAGTTATAGTGAGTACGATAGCTTATAATAAACCTGAATTCGTGGAGTATTTAGCTAATGTTATCGGGGGAGGGAGGATTATACTAGCTCTAGACTCATCTGGAGGTATGCTTAAAATTCAGGGTTGGAGTACATCCACCGGTGTGAATATCCTATCCTATGCTAGGAGGTTTGACCATATGGGTCTAGCAGGTTTCCTCTACACATGTATAGATCTAGAAGGTACGCTTAGCGGTGTGGATACACATACTGTTAGGATGCTCGTAGAAAATCTAGACACACCTATAATCTATGCTGGAGGCGTATCTTCACTCGCAGATCTTGTAGAACTTAGAGATCTAGGAGTATCCGCCGTAGTATTAGGTAGAGCATTGTATGAGGGTACTATAGATTTTAAGGAGGCTTTGAAGCTATGCGTATAGCTTCTGTTAAAAGGGAGACGAGCGAGACGAAGATAGAGGTGTATGTGAATATAGATGGTACGGGCGAAGCCAGCGTAGATACTGGAATATCGTTTCTAAATCATCTAGTAGAGACCCTATCACTATATAGTTTAATCGATATGAAGGTGAAAAGTACATATGTAGATAGATTCGATGAACATCATATAGCCGAGGATACAGCGATAACCCTAGGTAGAGCTATAGACCAAGCATTAGGCGATAGAAGGGGTATAGGAAGGTTCGGCTTCAGTTTCATACCTATGGATGATACGTTAGCTTTCGCAGTGGTGGATCTAGGTGGAAGACCATACCTCAAATTCAAGGGGGGATTCCTATCCGATAGAATAGGGGATTTACCATCATGCCTTATCAGGCATATATTAGAATCCCTAGCGTATAATGGTAGGATGAATATACATGCTAAGATTATCTATGGACTGGATGATCACCATAAAGCTGAAGCACTATTTAAAGCTTTAGGGAAAGCTTTAAGATATGCTGTAGAATCCGATAATAGGGCTGTGGATAAGATTATGAGTAGGAAGGGGGTTCTGAGATAGATGAATTTCAAGAGGATAATACCATGCTTGGATACTAGGAGCGGTATACTAGTTAAAGGAGTGAAATTCTGTGATCTAAAGATTATAGGGGATCCGGTTAAGAGGGCTAAGTTATACGAGGAGCAGGGTGCTGATGAGATAGCGTTACTGGATGTATCTGCTTCGCTTGAAAGGAGGGGTATCCCAGTCGATATTGTAAAGAAGATATCATCTAGTATAGGTATACCGTTGATCGTAGGCGGAGGTATCAGGAGTATCGATCAGATAGGATTACTCTTAGAGAACGGTGTAGATAAAGTCTCTATAAATACAGCCGCCGTCGAGAATCCTATACTTATAGAAGAGGCTGCATCGCTATACGGTAGTCGACATATCATAGTAGCTATAGATGCTAAGAAAGAGACGGCTGATAGATGGGGGGTATACATATATGGAGGTAGTAAGCCTACTGGTCTAGATGCGGTGGAGTGGGCTACTAGAGTAGAAGAGTTGGGTGCATGCGAGATACTATTAACAAGCATAGATGCAGATGGAACTAGGGAGGGATATGATATTGAGCTAACTCGTAGGATAGCTGAAGCGGTAGATATACCTGTGATAGCTTCAGGTGGAGCGGGTAAGCCTGAGCATATCTACAAAGTGCTAACAGATGGGAAAGCGGATGCCGCGCTAGCTGCTTCGATATTTCACTACGGCGAATACAGTGTTAGAGATATTAAGCTATACCTAGCTTCAAAGGGTATACCTGTTAAGTTATAATGTTAGGATAGATGCTTATGGTAATCGAGATTTATACCGTATCAGAGGCAGGCTTCGACGCGGAGAAGAGGTATAATGTGGATTTTAAGATAGAAGAATACGTGAGGAGGATAATCGAGGATGTAAGGGTTAAAGGAGACCGTGCACTCATAGATTATACAGAGAAGTTTGACTGTACGAAAATATCTAGAGATGAAATAGAGATATCTAAAGAGAGGATAAATGAGGCACTATCTATAGTACCTGAAGACTATATAGCAACACTCGAAGAGATGTATAATAGACTACTGAAATTCCATAAGATGCAGCTTCCAAGCGGGTTTGAAGCCGAGATAGTGCCTGGTGTTAGGTTAGAGTTTAGATGGGTACCATTAAGGAGGGTTGGATTATATGTACCTGGAGGCTTACATTCATATCCTTCTACGGTGCTTATGGCTTCGGCTCCAGCTAGAATCGCTGGTGTACGGGAGATTGTAGTCTGTACCCCTCCTAAACCTAAAGGGCTGAACCCGTATCTATTAGCGGCTTTAGCTATAGCAGGAGTGGATAGGGTATTTCAAGTAGGAGGTGCTCAAGCAGTAGCAGCTATGGCTTTCGGTACCGAGAGCATACCTAAAGTCGATAAGATAATCGGTCCTGGAAACATATACGTAGCTACGGCTAAACGTCTACTGTACGGTATCGTAGGATTGGATGCGCCTACAGGCCCGAGCGAGATAATGATCTTAACAGATGGATCGACTAAAGCTGAGTATATAGCTTTAGATCTGATAGCTCAGCTTGAACATGGCCCTGGTAGTAGAGCTATACTATTAACGTTGTCTAAGGATTATGCTCTGGAGGTAACTAGAATCGTAGAAGGTTATCTTTCAAGTATACCTGAGGGGGCGGTATCTATCGATGGTTTAACTATACTTATCGCATCCGATTTAGATGAAGCTTTAAACTTCATATACGGTTATGCCCCCGAACATCTAGAAGTACACCTAAGAGAGATGCCTGTAGATTTGATCGAGAGATGCCGGAGCTGTGGGACGCTATTGATAGGCAGCTTTTCATCAGCAGCTCTCTCGGATTACGCTACAGGAGGGAATCACATACTACCGGTGGGAGGATCTGGTAGATTCTCGTCAGCACTATCCGTATATGATTTCATGAAGCATATAACCGTTCAGAAAGTATCGCACGAGGGGTTTAGGAGGGTTGCTACGGTAGCTCTTAAACTTGCTGAGGTTGAAGGTTTCCATATGCATCGCAAAGCCGTCGAATCTAGGTTAGAGGGGTGAATCGAGTTGAGTTGGAGTATACTGGATGAAATATACAAGGTTTTAGAAGATAGGAGAGATAATCCTAGAGTTGAATCGTATACATCGAAACTTATAGGAGAGGGTATCGAAACTATACTGAGTAAGGTAAGCGAGGAAGCTGAGGAGCTGATGGAAGCCGCTATGGATGGCGAGCATGGGGTAATCCATGAAGCCGCTGATCTCATCTTCCATATACTGGTTCTACTCGTATATAAGAAGGTACCATCCGACGCTGTACCTTTAGAGTTTATGAGGAGGAGACGTTAGGATCATACGTGGTTTATCTACAGGATGCTGAGTCTGTGAAGGGGGTAGATGAAGTTGAGGATCGAAGATGCCGAGAAGATAGCTGATAAATTACGGTTTAGATTTGGAGGATTGATAGTAGCCGTAGCTCAAGATGCCTTTACAGATGAAATCCTCATGGTTGCGTTCATGAATAGGGAGGCTTTAGTGAAAACCCTGACTACGGGGCTAGCACATTACTGGAGCATATCCAGGGGGAGATTGTGGATGAAAGGGGAGACTTCAGGTAATATACAGAAAATCGTGGATATAGTTTTCGATTGCGATTACGATACAGTACTTCTTAAGGTCGAGCAGATAGGTGTAGCATGCCATGAAGGTTTTAGAAGCTGCTTCCATAATAAGGTTCAGCCTTAGATTTAAACGCGTATTACTAGCTACTATACCTCTATAGGTAGCTCTTCACCTGTCAACGTTACCGAACGCCTCTCCTCAATCCTCTCTATCAGTCCATCTCTAATCCATGCTATACGATCGGATACATCTATCATCTTAAGATCATGCGTAGCGCATATAACGGTTACACCTTTCTCGGCTTTAAGCCTGTATAGAAGCTGAACTATAGCGAAGCCAGTCGTTAAGTCTAGGTTCCCGGTAGGCTCGTCTGCGAGAACTATAACCGGGTCGTTAGCTAGGGCTCTAGCTATAGCTACCCTCTGCTGCTGACCACCTGAAAGCTCCGTCGGCCTATGATTCAAACGATCACCCAAACCAACCGTTTCAAGAAGCTCCCTAGCTCTCTTCTCGCGTTCCTGCTTAGATCTACCTGCGAATATCATCGGGAGGGCTACATTATCTAGCGCGGTTAATACCGGGATTAGGTTGAATGTTTGGAATATGTAGCCGATCCTATGGCATCGTAGCCAGGCCTTCTCCTTAGGATTCATCTTAGCGATATCTACATTTTCTATGAGCACTCGCCCTGAGGATGGTATATCAAGCCCACCGATCATGTTAAATAGGGTTGTCTTACCAGATCCGCTTGGACCCATAATCGATATATACTCACCTTTGCTTATATCCAAGTTGAGACCTCTTAGAGCGTGAACTTCCTCACCCTTTAGCATGTATATCTTATGTAGATTCTCCACCTTCACTACGTATTCGGATGATACTTCCAGAGAGATCACCTCGACTACAAGTTTAATTGGTTACTAGAATGATTATATAAAATTTAGTATGAAGCCGAGGGATACCAGCTTATGGAGGGGGTATTCAGATTCGATAGACGGTTAACAACCAATCTTAGAGAAATGCTAAAGAACCCGGTAGGTAGGCTTGTGGAAGGTTCGCCTGAGGATAACGTTGAGAAGATGAGAGGGATCGTAGAAGAGGTTAAACCTAAGATGATAGCGGTCGTAGGCGATGTTGTATCTAGTATGGCTATAGCTGCGGGTATACCTGTTAAGATTTATGTCACAGATGGAAAGATTATGAGAAGTACAGCAGGGTTAAGTACCGCCGTAAATGTTGATCTCGTACTTAAAGCTAGGAATCCACCGGGATTCATAACTAAGGAGAGCGCCGAAGTTTTGGAGAGGGCTATCAGATATGATGGAACTGTATGGGTTTTGATAGATGGAGAAGAGGATCTCATGGTAATCCCTCTCGCTATCCTTATGCCTGTAGGATCACTTATAATGTATGGACAGCCACGCTTAGGTTTCGTAGTAGTCTATGTGGATGAGGAGAAAAAGAAGGAAATGCTTAAGATAGCGGAGTCTATGGAGCCTACATAGTTAAATTCTTTAACTTGAATCCTTAAATGTGGTTTCCGGTGATCCTCTGTGAAGGTGGGTATAGCTGAGCTTATAGATGATTTCACAGAAATGTTTCCTATGTGGGTTTCTAGACTCCTAATAACGGCCGATACATATGAGTGGGCTCTAACAGCTGGACGTGTAGCTACAGGGTTCGCTACATCGATAATAATGTCGCCGGCTGAAGCTGGAGTGGAGGGGGTGAAACCTGAGGATACACCTGACGGTAGACCCGGTATCTACGTGCAGATCTACCATACAGATAGGGTGATGCTGAGGGCTCAACTCCTATTCAGGATAGGGCAATGCATACTCACATGCCCTACGACTGCTCTATTCGATGGGCTTAGAGATGCTAGGAGGAGGTTTAAGGTAGGTAAAAGCCTATCGACCTTCGGTGATGGGTTCCAGAAGGAGGATAATATAGGAGGTAGGAGAGTTTGGCGCATACCGGTTATGGAGGGTGAATTCATCGTAGAAGAAAGCTTAGGTGCAGTTAGAGGTGTCGCAGGAGGCATGTTCCTGATACTTGCAAGCGATAGGGCTTCAGGTTTAAAGGCTGCTGAGGCAGCTGTAGAAGCTATAAATAGGATAGCGGGTGTAATCCTACCTTTCCCTGGCGGTATATGTAGATCTGGTTCTAAGGTTGGAAGTTTAAAGTATAAGCTTAGAGCTTCCACAAACCACTTATTCTGCCCGACTATAAGGGATCAAGTAGAGGGGACTAAGATACCTGAGGGCGTGAATTCTGTATACGAAATAGTCATCAACGGCCTTACATTCGATTCTGTAAGGAATGCTCTTAAGGTAGGTATAGAGGCGGCTTCACGTGTAGATGGAGTAAAGTATATAACTACAGCTAACTATGGAGGAAAGCTTGGACCCTACAAGCTGTATTTAAGCGAAGCTTTAAAATGAGAGGCTGATATCCGGAGCTGTGTGTAAGTATGACATGCACGGTAATAGCCGGAGGATTCTTCGGGGATGAGGGCAAGGGTAAGATAGCATCATATATAGCTATTAAAGATGATGTGGACGCTAACGTTAGAACAGGCTCCGTTAACGCGGGGCACACCGTTGTATGGGGTGGGGTAACGTATAAGCTGAGGATGATTCCAAGCGGCTTTGTAAATCCTAGGACAAGACTATACCTTGCAGCTGGGTGCAACGTTAATCCATCGATATTCTTAGAGGAGGTTAAGCTTACAGGAGTAGATGGGAGGGTCTGGATAGATAGGCAGGCTTCCGTTATAGAACCGATACATGTAGAGAGGGATAGGAGCGAAGGGGGAAGGATAGGTACTACAGGTCAGGGTGTAGGTCCAGCACAGGAGGATAGAGTTAAACGTATAGCTAAACTAGTCTCAGAGGTAGATGAGCTTAAACCGTATATAGACGATGTAGCTTTAAGGGTGAACGAAATTCTGGATAGAGGCGGTAAGGTCTTACTCGAAGGTACTCAGGGAACATACCTATCGCTTATACATGGAACATACCCTTACGTCACTAGTAGGGATACGACAGCGTCGGCTATATGCAGTGAAGTCGGTATAGGTCCTAAGAGGGTGGATGAGGTTATACTCGTATTCAAATCCTATGTTACGCGTGTAGGTAAAGGCCCCTTGGAGGGGGAGTTAAGCGAGGAGGAGGCTAGGCGTAGAGGATGGTTAGAGGTAGCTACGGTTACAGGCAGGGTTCGTAGATCCGCTCCTTTCAATTTTAAACTTGCTAAGAGAGCTGTTATGCTTAATAGTGCAACTCAGCTAGCTATAACTAAGCTGGATAGCTTATACCCTGAGGCAGCATATGCCAGAAGATTCGAAGATCTACCCAAGGAGGCTAAAGCATTCATCGAAAGCGTGGAATCCGAGGTTAAAGTACCTGTAACCCTTATAGGTACTGGACCTAGGGTGGAGGATATTATAGATAGGAGGGAAGAGATACTTTAGGGTTCTATACCGGTGAAACCTCCTCCTCTAACCCTCCCTTAGGGTATGGGTATAGAAAGCACCTATCTTCAGGTATCTTAACATATATCTTGGAGCCTGGTTCTATATCCGTATCTGACTGTACTTTAGCCTTTACGGAGATGCTACCGGGTAGCAAGATATCTAGATGGAGAAGTCTACCGATACGCTTAGCCGATGATACCTCTACCCTTACAGTATTATTCTTCTCCATAGGTTGATTGACAACCTTGAAGGCTTCAGGTCTAACTGCTAGAACCGCTCTCTTACCCTCCTCGATCGGGTTAGGTACCCATCCGCATACAAGTTTGAACCCGCCTCCATCGGCTATGTATGATCCACCGCTATATCTAGCAACCACCTCTACGATGTTAGCTTCACCGACAAAGTATGCTACGAACAGACTTCTAGGCTTCCAGTATAGCTCTCTAGGTGAGCCGGTTTGAACTATTCTACCTCTACGCATAACCACTACTTTATCTGCGATCGATAGAGCCTCATCTTGATCATGAGTGACGTGAATCGCTGTTAAACCGAAACTTTTAACAATTTCTCTAAGCCTATACTTCATATAGATTCTCATCTTAGGATCCAAAGCGCCTAAAGGTTCGTCGAGAAGCAGGAGTTTGGATTTAACGGCTAAAGCTCTAGCTATAGAAACAAGCTGAGCTATGCCACCGCTTACCTCCATAGGATATACACCGTGATCTAAATCCACCCCAACTTTCCCTAGATAGGATAGAGCTGCTTTCAAAGCATCTTTATAGCTCCATCTTCGGACCTCCGGTCCGAAGGATACATTATCCACGAGACGCATATGAGGGAATAAAGCTATATCTTGAAACACAAATCCTATACCCCTCTTCTCCGGCGGGATACCCCTCATCGATTTACCATCTATATATACATCACCCTCATCAGGCTCTATGAACCCTGCTATTATCCTTAAAAGAGTTGTTTTACCACATCCACTCGGACCTAGAAAACATACATAGCTACCATCATCTACTGTAAGATTCACTCTACTTAAAGCTTGGATCGCACCGAAATTCTTAGACACATTCACTACATCCACGCGCGGCAAGATTTTCTACCCCTTGTGGTACGGTATAGATTCGTACTCTGAAACATCGTATACACGTACATCTGAAGCTTTAAACCCTACCTTAACCCTAAGACCTACTTCAACCTCGCTTTCATTCATAGACCTCATCCTAAGCTTAACAGCTCCACCGCAAACCTTCAATACGTATATGTATCCACCCTTATGGAACAATACTTCTTCGACGAATGCATCGAATATATTCCATCCTGGGTCAGCTGGTGGATCGATTTTTACATCTTCTGCATCTATATACGCGATAACCTCACACTTATCCTTCAACATGTTTCCTCGTAAGGTTTCTACTTTAAACTTAAAGCAATCTTCGGTAGGAGAACCGAGAACTCTACTATACGGATCTAAAACGTGAACTCTAAGTATATTTGCATCTGATAGGAAGTATGCTACGAATAGGTTTTTAGGCTTCCTACGTAGCTCTTCGTATGATCCTATCTGAACGATGTATCCATCGTTCATCACAGCTATCCTGTCAGCTAGCTCTACGGCTTCTTCAACGTTATTGGTAACATGTACCACGGTTCTACCTAAACTCTTAGCGATACTTCTCAGTTCCCTTCTCAATTCCACAGAAAGCTTCGCATCTAACTGGCTTAGAGGTTCATCGAGAAGTAGGAGCTCAGCTCCTGTAGCTAATGCTCTAGCTAATGCTACTCTCTGACGCATACCGCCTGAAAGTTCATATGGATAAGAGTCAGCCCTATCTAGTAAGTGCATAAGACTTAGTATCTCCTTACAGATCTTCTCAGCTTCGAATGCATCGATACCCCTCACTAGGAGCGGAAAGTATACGTTCCCCCATACAGTCATATGATTGAAGAGATTGAAGAATTGAGGGAAATACCCTATACCTCTCTCCTCTGGTGGTATACCTATCACGGATCTACCGCCGATATATATTTCACCTCTATCAGGATGCACTATACCTGCCAATATCTTTAAGAGGGTAGTTTTACCTGCACCGGTCGGCCCCAATACGACGAAATACTCCCCCTTATTCACCTCGAAGGATACACCTTTCAGAATAGCTTTACCTGAATAAAACTTCCAGATATCGAACACTTTCAGGAAGCTATCCACCCGCTACCACCTTCACCATAAATATGAACATCAACGAGAAAGCTATGAGAAGCAACGTCGAAAACAAAGCAGCCGGTATAGCTAAGGATTCCACCATAGTAACGACCAGAGTTGAAACTGTATAATCTCCACCCATGACTATGAACGTAGCCCCAGTTTCACCTAGAGAGTGGGTGAACGAGAGTATAGCACCTGTTAAGATACCTCTTTTAAGCATCGGTATGGATACCAGCTCGGCTACCTCTATAGGCTTAGCACCTAGAGTCCTAGCTACATCTTCACAATCTCGTATATCGGATCCCTCGAATACGGCTATTATCGACTCGACTACAACCGGTACAGAGAAAACTATATGCGTCAATACTATAAGCCATAAGCCGGGCGTTATAAGGTTGAATAATCTAGGACCCCATAGAAGCATCGAGGATATGCCTAAAGCGGATGTAGGTATGACGAGGGGGATTTTAAGCATAGCCCTGAGGATCCTTCCTAGAGGATGCCACTCGATAAGATATACCAACGGTATAGATATGCATACAGATATAAATGTGGATAAACCCGCTACTACGAAGGATGTTAACATAGCTCTAGATAGGAGGAAGCCATATCCAGCTGGACCTGTGAACACCTGGTATATTATGCCGCCCTCTATCCTACCGGTGAATGGGTCTTCGCCCCAATACATGTAAACCGAGTATAGTGTAGAGATTATAGGCAACATTATGAGCATAGTTAAGATAGCGACTATAGAGGCTTTCCCTATCCTAGAGAAAATCCTCGAAGAGATAACCTCCTCTAACGCTATGATTTTCCGTTCGATATCGATTCTAGCTAAAATTTTAGGTAGGGAAACCCAGCCTCTACGAGATATCATTATTTCTAGCGGGAGTATCATAGCCCACGTTAACAGTATTAGCATAGCCCCTAGAAAGGATGCCGTAGCTATCTTGAATTCAAATTCCCATCGGACGACCGCCACCGCCGCTGTGATGCATGTACCGGAAACTATCATCGTAGCCCCAGTTTCACCTAGAGATCGAGTTAAAGCCATCATGGATCCTGATAAAAGAGCTGGAAGCGATAAAGGTAGTATGATCTTCCTAAAAGATGTGAATGGGTTAGCACCTAGGATACGGGAAGCTTCCAGTAGACTAGATCTTATATCGACGAATCTTGCTTGAAGAGGCTTAACAATGTATGGCAGGGTTAACACTACATGTACTATGAATAGTAGGATAGGAATATCGAATATTGGTATCCTACTGGTTATATCTATAACCCCAGTCTTCAAGCCTAGAATGCCTCCTAGACCTATATTCGTAGTCCAAGATATGAGGGTAGCGAAGCCGAAGCCAGATGTAGGTATTACTAGCGGAAGGGAGATCAACATATCTAGCAGAGATCTACCTATAAATTTACCGTAGGCTAACATGTAGGCTAGAGGTATACCTAAAGCTATATCTGCCAGGACGGTTAGAATCGAGAGTTTGAACGAAAATAGGAGGACAGATTGTATAAGCTTCCAACCGGTATCACCTACTATAGGATTATCGAAAACCTCATAACGTATTTCATCCCAATTTACCGGTATAAATGAAACGACAAAACCCGAAGGGAGCAGTACAAATATTAACGTAGCTATGAGGACTGTTACCTTTAAAACCGTTCCTCCTATACGGTATAGATGAACCATAGCAGATTACCCTCCAGCCCTAACCTTGTTCCATAATGCAATTAAACCTTCTAGGAGATCGCTAGACGGTATCGTAGTGTAGATTGGGGCATCTATGATGGAGTTAACACCGTTATCGAGATTAAATATGCTTGTATCGATTTGGATATGCTTGACGCTAGGTCTGAAGCCATGCTTCATAGCTTCTCTCTGAGAATAATCACTTAGCAGGAAAGCTAGGTACAGCTCAGCTATACGCTTATCTTCTTTGCTTACCCAAGGCGCATTGAGCAGAACATAGGGGTGATCACACATAAAAACCCCATCCTTCGGGTATACGGCTATAAGCGGATCACCCCATTTACGCTTAGCCACAAGCGAATTATCTACCACAACATTCTCGTACACGATGAACACCTGTATAGCCTGAGGACCACTTTCAGCAGCCCATCTGCCGAAGAAGCCTGTACTCTTACCATACTTAACAGCAAACCTTTCCAGTGAAGATACCTTCTCCTGTATAGATGGATTTATAAGATCCTCTATGGATAGCATAGTAATGGGTTTACCAGCAGCTGCAGCGACCTCCATAAGTAGAGCGGCTACGCCGCCGTTACTCAGCGTAGGATCCGGATGCCCATACCTAAACTCTACACCCTCCTCTACTATACGGTATAGATCGCTTAGATATGTTACGTTGTAGCGTTCTGCGAAAGATTTCCATACAGCGATAACCGTGGGGGAGTATACTAAAGGCGTACCGTTTAAAGCTAGATCATAGTTGTATCCTAAAGTCCTCCATTTAGAATTGAGGTAGGGTATCCACATAGATGAGGCTGGACTCCAGACGGTAGGTTTAACACTCCCATGGAGTATTAAGTTCACGGTTTCATGAGATCCCGCTACTATAAGTTTAACCTTTACGTTCAATCCTAGGGTATCCTTAACCCATTTCTCGAACACAGGCGTTACGCTTTCTATCCAACTCTGCTTCTCGCTAGTATAGAGGAATGTTATCTCTAGAGTATCAGCTGGGATAGGTTTAAGGATCGATATAATAGGGCGGAGCGAGTATACAGCTGAGATTAGGAGGAATAGAAGAAAACCTACTATCATACCTAGTATGAATGCAAGGTAACCTCTTCTACCATACCCACGTCTTTTCATATCTTCCTAACCCCTTCCAGGTTTAACAGATATTTAAGTAAACTCGAAGGAATATCCTTCTTGATTCTCTATGAATCTGCTTTGAAGCCTCATCTATTTCTCTATTCGGTATATACTCTACGAATTCTTAAATATCCTTATTAAGGTAATTTGATAACATCTAGGTGGGTTTAAGCTTGGCTTCAGGGCTTATAGGATGGCTTTATGGAAGGAGGAAGAGTAGACTCATATCTAGCGTAGTAAGGCATCTAGAGTTAGCTACTAGATGCGTCGAAGATATAGCTGAAGCGACGCATAAAGCTTTGAACGATGAAGATATCGATGAGATACTCGAATTATTGAACGAGCGGGAGAAGGAGGCCGATAGATATAGAAGGGAGATCATTTATGAGCTTGCAAGAAGCGAGCTAACGGCGGAGGATAAAGATGATTTAAGCCATCTAGTGAAAAGGGTTGATATGATAGCGGATTATGCTAGGGGTGCCGGTAGGATACTAGCCATCTTACCTAAACTGGGAGGGCTACCTATAGAACTTAGATCATGCATATCGAATATGGCTGAGCTGCTAGTTAAATGTAGCCAAGCTACACGTAGATGCGTCGAAACCCTGCTAGAGGATAAGGAGAAGGCGTTGAAGTATGCTGATAAAGTCGAGGAGGCTGAGGAGGAGGTGGATGAAGCTTATGGTAAATGCCGTAGGCTCATAGTAGATGGCTTGGATGCCCTACCGGCTCCGTGTATAGTCTTCCTTTCACAGTTTCTAGATGCCTTAGAAAATACTGCGGATAGCTGTGAAGATACCGTCGATCAAGTTAGAGTTATAGCTATACATATAAGTTGAGGATGGCGAAGAGGTTGAGGAAAGTATGGATGGTAGATTGATAATGATCTCCAGCCTGAAGCCGAAGCTTATAGGCATACTGCTATGCACGTTTAGCATATTCTTCATAATACTTCAGACGGTGCTCCTATTCTTCATACCTGAGGGCTGGAGTCTGTTGGGTAGACCTTTAAGCTGGTGGGCTTTAGCTGTACCGGTATATCTTATCGTCGTCCTATTCTGGCTTATACTTTTATGGATAGGATGGATCCTCATCATGGAGAAGAAGATACCCGCTAGCGAGTGATCTTCAAAGAAACTATACTGGGATACCTAGCTTATCGAAGCTAACTTTACCCTCGAAATACTTTTTGAGCTTATCCTCTAGATCGCATACATTGACTCTTACCTGACTCCACGTATCCCTATCTCTAAGGGTTACAGTATCATCCTCTAAACTCCTGTAATCTACGGTTACGACTATAGGTATACCGATCTCATCAGCTCTGGCATATCTTCTACCTATAGATCCAGAATCATCATACTCTACTTTAAATCCTGCATTCTTGATAGCTCTATAGATCTGGTAGGCTTTTTCTGGAAGCCCATCCCTAGATAATAGAGGATAAATAGCTACCTGTATCGGAGCTAGATCCTTAGGCAGCTTTAAAACTATTCGATCGCCGACTTCCCTATACGCGTATTCTAGGGTTACATAGAGAAGCCTCTCCACACCGAAACTAGGTTCGACGACGTGCGCGATGAATTTACGTCCACTCTCCTCATACTCCTCCTCGATGAAACTTAATTCGCTAGATTCGATCCTACATCCCTCCAGCTCTATGAATCCCTTCTCGGATACGATCCTCTTCACTTCATACGGATCCATCCCGTTTAAGGCATCAAATATCACCCTAGCCTTCTCCCTATACTTCGATCCTATAGATTTATAATCGGGTTTAACCGTAAGCTTCTTAACCTTAACTGGATGCGGATAGGATTTAAATACGGTAATCTCTACCCCGCTTAGTTTCTGATGCCTACTTAGATCATAATCCGTCCTATAATTATGCCCAGATACCTCAACCCAACCCCATCTAGAGAGATACACCTCTTGATCGAAGCCTTGTACGGAGTAGTGAGCTCTTTCAGAATCGAGCTTCTCTATGAACCTTTGCCTATCATCTGGAACTCCAAGCTCTTCGAGAAACTTCTTAGCAAGAGCCATAAAGTATGCAAGCCACTCAAGCTTTATTAACCCTTCACCGATAGCCTCGCCTACACTAACTACCATGGGTTCATCCAAGCCTTTTATCCTCTGCTCTGCTGTGAGTATCCTAAGCTCCTCGTCTTCAACTTCGCTTATCAAGCTGCAGGATCTATCCTCAGGATCAAAGAAGAATTCGAATTCAGCTATCGTAAATTCTCTAAGCCTTATAGGCCCCTGTCTAGGGGATATCTCATTCCTCAGAACCCTACCTATCTGAGCTACACCGAAGGGTAGATTACCCCTAGCATACTCTAGTAGCCTTTTAAACGCTGTGAATATACCTTGAGCTGTTTCGGGTCTCGCATATCCTACATCACCAGATAACGGACCTATCCTAGTTTCGAACATCGTAAGAAAATATTCAGGTTTACCAAGCTTAGAATTACAGTATGGGCATCTCACATTATAACCTTCGACAAGCTTCTCAAGCTCTTCTAAGCTTAACCCTTCAAGTCTACTATCCGGTATATTCGTCGAATCCTTTATGAGATGGTCTAGCCTATACGCTCTACCGCAACCAGTACATACGGTCATAGGATCCTTGAAATGTTCTAGATGACCTGAAGCTTCGAATACTATCTTAGGCGATATTATAGGTGATTCCAGCTCTAGAAGACCGAGGCGGTCTACGAAGAACTTTCTCCACTTCTCCTCTATCCTCCTCTTAAGTATAACGCCTAGAGGACCAAGGTCTATAAACCCTCTTACCCCGCCGTATATCTCGTAGGATTGCCATATGAACCCTCTACGTCTAGCTAGATCCATAACTTTATCGTACAGATCCATATATACACCTCTAAAGTTTCAGTCTATGAAGGATAGCGATAGCTTATTATTAAACTGAACGGTCTCTTTCTAATAGGTTTAATTCAGAAGATATGTATGATAAGAGGTTAACCATAGATGAGGATCAGGAGGGGATCCGCTGAGAAGCCTGTTAGAATGCAAGATATAGTGGAAGCCATATACGATGAGCGTAGATGGTCTCTCCTATCAAACTTAAGGTCTGAAGCGAAAGGTATACTTAAGGCATTAGCTAAGCATGGTATAGATGGATATATTCATGGGAGTATAGCTAGAGGGGATGTAGATGAATATAGTGACATAGATATAGTGGTACCTACAACCATAAGATCGCATAGAATAGAGCTTGCACTAGTCAGCGGGGGCTATAAGATAGAAGCTAAAAAGATCGTTCAAGCTACACCTAGGAGAGCTATCAAAGCTCATGTATATCTGGATCTCGAAGGAAGGGTTTGCGTAACATTCCCTCTAGTTAAATTTACAAGTTTAGAATGGGATTTCTACAGATTTGGCGGCATAATAGATTTAAACGGAGTAATAGCAGGTCTGAGAGTACCAGGGGTATCTAAAAGGCTTACGTTAATAGAGCCTACAAGCTATGGTCATATAGAGTATTCGATCATAGGGCTTGAAGCCGAGGTTGCTAAAAAGCTTGGCATAAGCGAAGCTATAGTTCATGAGAGGATCGATGTACTGACTAGGAGGGATGAAGTTGGGAGGACGGGTGTATACCTAGCCGAAGAGATACCTATCGATGAAAGCTTCGAGCAAGCATTAAAAGAGATCGCGGCGAAGGATCCAGCTATCCGTAGGAAAATTAGATCTTCAGGGTTCGACCGGTGAAGGCCATGCATGGACCATCGATACTCATCATAGCAGCTTTCCTAATACTACTACTATATATCGTATCTAAGAAAATGGATCTATCGAGGTATGGATTGGAGGTAGGACCGATCTATGTGATGCTGAAAACTGAGAGAACGTTGAAGCTACTAGATAGAATAACCACCATATCGAGGAAGTTCTGGATAATCTACAGTAGGATAGGGGAGTATACTGGCATACTGCTTTCGTTATCAGCTATGATATTTCTTGCATGGAATCTAGCTAATTTCCTCATACCTGAAGGTGAGCCGAGCCCCATACTGCCATTCCTACCAGGAGTAACGGTGGATATAGAGCTATTCCTATACTTCCTAATACCTATAGCGATAGCTATGATAGCCCATGAGGCAGCTCATGGAGTCATCATGAAGATAGAGGGCATACCTGTGAAGAGCGCTGGTGTATTCTTAGTACTATTGCTTCTAGGAGCTTTCGTCGAACCTGAGGAGGAACCTTATAGGAGAGCTGATAGGAAGATTCGAAGGCGGATACTGGGAGCTGGATCGTTAGCTAACCTTTTAGTGGGAATCACTACGATACTACTATATTCCATACTGTTTACAGCTCCAGAAGGGCTTATAGTTGCTGAGGTAGAGCCTGATAGTCCTCTAAGCAGTTTAGGTGTAGGTCGGTGGACGGTAATATACTCTGTAGACGGTGTTAAAGTAGCTAGTATAGAGGATTTTCTAAACTATCTTAGGAGTAAGATCGACGCATATGTAACTATAAGTACGAATATAGGATCGTATAACGTCAAGGTTTCTAGGGGGTTAAGCTATGGGATAGGTATCAAACTGTATGCTCAGCCTTATAGGAGACTTCTATCGCTAGATATAGTCCCTCTAAACTTCTATATCGGTATGTTTTTAACCGGGATCTATGTCGTGAATATAAGTTTGGCATTATTCAATATGCTGCCATTATATCCTTTGGACGGCGAGGGGTATCTTCTTAGCTTTCTAGATATCGATGGAAACATTGAGAGAATTCTTAGAATCTCCATAAACCTATGTATGCTCACACTACTTGCATCAAATATAGGATTAACCGTCACCAGGATAGGATATCTGATGACGGTGAAACCTTGAAGTGTATTAAATGCGATAAAGAAGCGATATACTTTAGGGTTTACTCAGGTGAAGCATACTGCGTTAAACATTTTGTAACATCTATAGAGGATAAGGTTAGAGGCACTATCCGTAAGTATAGGATGCTAGATATAGATGATAGGATAGCTGTAGGAGTCTCCGGTGGGAAGGATAGCCTAACGCTATTAAGAATACTAGCTAAGATAGAGCGTAGATTCCCTAAAGCTAAGCTATACGCTATAACGATCAACGAGGGGATAGAAGGGTATAGAGAGGAATCTATCAAGCTAGCGTCAAGGGAGGCTTCTAAACTTGGAGTGCAGCATATTGTAGTATCGTTCAAAGAGCTATATGGGTTAACCCTAGACGATATGATAGCCGAAGCCAATAGGAGAAAATTAAAACTTACCCCATGTAGTATATGCGGAATCCTCAGACGTAAAGCCTTGAACTATACAGCCGTAAAGCTAGGTGCTAATAAGCTAGCTACAGCCCATAACCTAGATGATGAGGCGCAAACACTCATCGTAAACATACTCCATGGAGATCTATTCAGGTTAACACGCACTAAGCCTGTAACCGACTATAAGGAGGGATTCGTGCGGAGGATAAAACCTTTAAGAGAGGTACCCGAGAAGGAAGTAGTATTATACGCGTACTTAGAGGGTATAGAATTTCAGTCAGAACCATGCCCATATAGGGGTGCATCGATAAGAAGCGAAGTAAGGCTATTTCTGAATACTCTCGAAGAAAATCATCCAGGTATAAAATTCACCGTTGTCAGGATGTGGGATACCATAAGATCCGTCATGGAGAGAGAGCTACCGCAAGTAGAGCTTAAAAGATGCAGATTATGCGGAGATCCATCGATATCAGATATATGCTCCGGATGCAGCGTACTTACAGCTCTCGATGTTAAAGGGTCGAAGATATGGATACAAGACTAGCGGTTTCATCCATTAAGCCATGTGAAGAACAAAAGATACTACACCTAATACTTAAGGCTATGATACGACGCCATACAATCCAATCAGAATAGAGCCTAGCCAATCCTCCGATAGCTTTCAACCCCTTACCTGACCATAATGCTTCTGGCGATCCATATTCCTCATCCATTTCTCAAGAAACAGACGGTCGACATCGATCTCTATACCTTGAGTTTTCTCGACTAATCCTATAAAGTCGAGTATATAGAATATCACATCGATGAGCTCCTCGCTAACTATAAGCCAATCTTTACCCTTCTTATATGCATCGGCAGCTTCACCTAACTCGACGAAAGCCCATAGAAGCTTTTGAGTTAAGGCGGATTCATCATCTGGGAATCCTTTAACCTCCACAAGCTTCCTAACCATCTTTTTAGCTTCGTTGAAGCTACAACTATTCATAACCTATCCCCTCAAGGCATCGTTACAATCAAGATGGCTCTATCCTCATTAATTTTACGTTCAACTCCATAGTAGATTGAATTCAGCGCACTGCCTAAAACTGAGATAACCTTTAAAAGAATTATGCTGCAACTCCTTGGAGGACAATATTATGGAATAGGATGATAATCCATAAGGGGAGGACGAACTAGATCACATCTGAATGAAAGACTAGAATCCACTTGTATAACAACCTAGCTTATGATTATCATTAAGTAACGTAGAATGATAGTTATCCCATACTTCCATTATACCTGGAGCGATGCAACTAGATTGAGCGATCGTTCCATATGATTAAGGTAGTATTAAAGCACTTGCGATAAGAGGGAAGATTCGAGGATCCCTATTCCTTCTATTCTATCTGGAGGATCTATGGTTAAGCTTAAACTTATATATTTTTAGCCTATCCAATCTTTAGATGAAAATGATGTATGAGTGAAGGTAGATGCTCCTTAACTCAATTGATTAGTCTAATTCTTCTTGGGATTTTATACTTAACGAAAGCTCTCATAGATAATGATTTTATCGCAATGATTCTCGGATTATCACTTATATTTGTCGGAGCTTCTCTTACGCTAACAATCCGTATAGTAAGTGATTCAAAAGCTAAGCGTTGCATGGAAATAGCTCTTTTAGTAGCTTCCATCGGGGTAATCGTCTACGGATATACTGCGAGCGGAACGCTAATACTCATGATTATCGCATCATTAATAGTCGCTTATATCATATCGGGCTTTATATTCTCCTACCTACTACCGAAAATACGTGAGGAAATCTAAGGGGAGCTTCCCCTAACTCCACCCAACAGCAATATAACCTTCCGGTTCGATCTCACTATGAAACGCCTCTCTTCCTAACAAATCCCTGAAAAAGACCTCGACACCATACCTATTGAGCCGCCCAAGCCTTCCTTAACCACCCCTCTTATGTAATTCGCATAACATAAGCCATTTCCCATGACCTCGACGAACTTAATAGCAACATTCTACCTAGCTAAAGCCCCCATCGATTGCGAAATGATAAGCGAGATGGGAGGCTATATGCATCTATTCTAATAGAGCTTTAACCTTAAAGTATCTATCGACCCCGCGTTTATGCTCGAATTCTTGTTTACGACCCATAACAGATTTCGGGTAATCGAACCCCTCGAGTTTATGCATCCACATGTTGCCATCCCAAAGTAGGATGGGAATACGCCCACAGTTAGGGCATATGAGCAAAGAGCCTTGACTAACCGTGTAAACATATCCACACCTACAGTATACGCTTATGCTTCCCATGACGTTCACAATATTAATCTGCCGATATATGGTAAAAGTTTTCCGTATATAACTAGCCCCACAACCTCCATGTATTAAGGCTCGGCAAATACTTGAAGACAAGCTTCCTAGCAGCTACTTATACAAAAGGGCTAAAGGGGATGGACGGTAAGCGAGTTGCGACTAGAAGGGCTGCAGCTAACATTTTGGTAAAAATTAGGGAGAAGGCCCGGTTTCGCATCGAGACAGAGGGTTCATACATTAGATTCCATATGTGTAAAGGTGATTGGAAGCGTGGATAAGGCGTGTAAGCTCATCAAAGCCGGTTCGACTATGTATGCACAACAGCCGACGGCTCATGCTGTTCAGGAAATGTAGGTAGTGGACCGGGAGGGATTTGAACCCTCGACCTCCCCCGCGCCAAGGGGGCGATCATACCAGTCTGATCTACCGGCCCATCCTGTAGCTAGGTTTATTAGGTTTGTGTGAGGGGCTCTTAAACTTTAACCGGTTTTAACTTGTATGCTATTTAACTCTCTCTTTATTAACTTTCTTATTTTTCCACGAGTATCTCGCTATCCTGGAGGATTCTCCGTAGTGGCATGCTGCGCATCGCTTCTTCTTCACGTTATATGATCTTCTCCCGCATCTACGGCATCTTATATGGAGAGTTTCCCCGCCGTATTTTCCCATCGAGGGCGTTCCCTTAACCATTATGGATTTAGCCTCCCATCGGTGATATTAAGACAACGTTATCTCCCCTGATTATAACGTTCCCAAGCTTAACGCCTTCATTTCCATCGGTGATATCCTCTGTTTTAGATAGGACTAGGTTTAGATGCTTATCGTATCCTTCAAGTAGGCCTCTTAGAGCCTTGCCTCCCTTAAGCTTAACGAGAACGACTTTACCGAGGCTCTCCTCCAATACCATGAAGGTTATTTCGCTCATAACCCTCACTTTAGAAGCAGGCGGTTATCTCCTTTAAAACTTTTCCTTTAATCATCCATACCAGTCGTCCCAGGATCCATATAGTGGAAAACGTTAAAAATGGTATGCTGGATATATCCTATCCTAGTGTATATGCGGTTGAAGAGAAGGGATATAAGACGAAGAGAGGGGGATCGATTATTAGAGGAGCTGAGAGCTAGGTTTAACCTTAAGATAGATCTTAGGGTAGGTAAATTCGAGGTAACGGAATTCGATGGCGTATCGATATACATCCTAGATGGAAGACCCCTTCTATTCAAGGCAGATGGTAAACTGTATCCTACATTGCTCTTCGATGAAGCTATAAACATCCTGCCACGCATCATAGTGGATCAAGGCGCCATCCCACATATATGTAGGGGTGCAGATGTCATGGCTCCAGGTATAGTTAGGATCGATGGATCATTCCATGAAGGGGATCTAGTAGTAGTCTGCGATGAAAAGTACGGTAAAACTATCGCGTTAGGCATAGCTTTGAGGGATAGTGAAGCTATCGAGTTGATGGATAAAGGGAAAGCCGTCGAGAATATACATTATGTAGGTGATAAAATCTGGGAGGTAGCTAAAGCCATCAAAGCATCTACTTGAATGATAGAGTTGAACTCGGGGTAGCTTACCGATCCTGCCTTGTAGATTTCACGTCGAAGTAGATCTACTTCGATATGGTTTCAAGATTGAATCTTCTAGCTATCCTATCTAGATCATCCTCATCGAGATAGCTCTTCTTATTCTCAGCTATAGTTTTAGCGTATGCTAGTATCTCTCTAACTTTTTCATCATTCTCAGGTAGCTTATACCCCCTCCTAGCTAGGAGATATGATAATCCATGCGTACCTGAGGTTACGCCTAGAACTATATTCCAATCTCTTCCTACAAGTTTAGGTGGGTATGGCTGGTAGGTTTCAGGATCCTTCAATATACCATCCTGATGAATACCGGATTGCACGGAGAATACGTCACGCCCGGATACAGGTTTGAACCGGTATATAGGTATACGGGAGGCTTCGGCTACATAGAGGCTAGCTTCCACAGCTTTAGGAAGGTTAAACCTATCCTTTCCGTATAGCTCGTATACAAGCAGAAGCACTTCATCTAACGCGGCGTTCCCAGCTTTATCACCTAAACCATTCCAAGTAGCGGATATGGATGAGGCTCCTGCAAGTATAGCCGAGATGGTATTAGCTAAAGCCAGCCCTCTATCGTTATGATAATGTACTTCTATAGGTATACCTCTAGCGTTCTCTACTAGTACCTTCATCCTGTTATAAGCGGCTATAGGTATGAGTACACTTACAGTGTCGCAATCCCTAACCCTATCTACATTCACTTCAGATAATATCTTCACCAATCTATCCATAGGCGTTCTAGTAGAATCTTCTAGATGAAGCGAGATCTTTAACCCATGATCCCTACAATAGGATATAAGCTCTAAACACGAGCGTAGGAGATCCTCGAAGCTACACCTAAACTTACTTTTAAGATGGATATCAGAGAAACCGGCTGTAATTGATATCCATTCAAAATCATACCTTAAACATAGATCTATATCACTCTTCCTAAGCCTATTCCAAATCTGAATCCTAACATTCCTCAATCCCAACTCTTTAATTCCTTCTAGAAGCATTCTCTCCCTATCCCCATACCCTGTGAAGACCTCTACGAAATCCAACCCTACTTCATCATCATAGATAGCTATCTGTAGCTTCTCTCCTAAAGTTAATGCGACGCCAGCAGCCTGTTCACCCTCCCTAAGCGTAGAATCCACTATCATTATATCTTTAGGATCTAGCTCAAACCCTAGGTAATCAATATTAAACTCCTTCATAGGCTACGTAAACCTCGCAACCTATAAAGAATGTGCAATCAGGTATATAATGTTTACTGAGTAATACTCATATAGCCGACGCAGAAATATGCATATACCTTAACATACACCATATAATGCATGAGCTTTACACAACTCATGGAAGCTTACGCTAGAGGATATTTTCCCGTAAAACTTAATATTACTCCAGGAAGCCTAGATAACATTGAAGAAGCCGGGCTAGCTCAGCCGGTTAGAGCGCCAGACCTTCAATCTATAGAAGGGTGTAAGGCGAGACTCATAATCTGGAGATAGCTCACCAGCAAGGATGGGCTACCAGAAGTCGGGGGTTCGAAGCCCCCGCCCGGCATCGGTTTAGGGGGTTCAAATCCCCCGCCCGGCTCTACCTACACCATCATACAATAGGGTTTAAGCTGTGAACGGGTTAACCGCATCAGCTATACCTGAATCGAGCCTCACCATATATTCCAGGATAGACTACTTGATGGGAGTTTCGTAGGTGAAACGTATTTAAACTTGAATTACGATCTGCGTATACTAGCTGCAAATATTAATATTGAGGATGATGTGATATAATACTTCACAGCTGACTGGTTTAAAGTTAGGATATGAACTGGCTTTTCGATACCGATGAAAGGTTTATCGATGTTAAGAAATCTAGTGAGATATGCGTTCTATGTAAAGGTGCACATCTACTCTGCGGTAAGAGTAGATGTCCCATAGTCGTTAGGGCTAGTATCATGTATGAGGCGGTGAGATACTTCGATAGGCTGGATATCGCAGGATCATCTCCTCCAGGCGTTTTTGTAGGTAGATTCGGATATCCTAAGGTGTATATCGGTCCTTTAACGCCACCTTTCAAAGGTGATACATGGATACTCGACACACCTGAATACTGGTTTGGAATGTCTATAGAGGATATAGCTAGGTTTCGCAGTATACTCCTCAGAGGGGAGAAGCCGGTACACGTGTATTCAGCTTCTAAACCTGATGGGCTTCTACTCACGCTTCAAGAACTAGCTATGTCTAGGAAGCCGGTTGATTTAGAGGTTAACCTAGCTAGGAAGCCTAAAACATCCTTAATCCTAGACGATGAAGTGCAACCATTAGGTGTATCTGCACCCATATCGAGGGTTAGAGTGGAAGGAAATGTTTACGTAGATAGACGTATGGAGAAGGCATACTATGATAGGGATCTTAAAGCTGTGGATGCCGTCTTCAATCTATATAGATCAGGTGTTCCTGTAAGCTCTATACAGAAAGCTTTCAGTCTAGGAGTATTCGGTATAGGATCGAATCGTAGATTAGTCCCGACTAGATGGAGCATAACAGCTGTGGATTCTATCATATCTGAGAGACTCCTCGAAAACGTTAGACGTTATCCACCTATCTCTACGTATCTACTCTTCGAATCAGTGTATCTCGATAATAGATTTGAGATACTGATGATACCTAGCTTCTGGAGTTATGAATCTATAGAGGCATGGTATCCGAAAACCGTATGGAATCCAAATGGTAGGATGCCCGTTATAGAAGGAGATTGGGAGGGATACCATGGTAGGAGGAATTACGCTATAATCGGCGGATGCTACTATGCTGCAAGACTTGCGGTTTTAGAGTATCTCGAATCGATCAGACGCCAAGCATCCGTCTTGATATTGAGGGAGATCCATCCAGGATATATAATGCCTGTAGGTGTATGGCATGTAAGAGAGCATGTACGTAACGCTCTGAGGAAGAAGCCTCTAGTATTCCAGGGTATAGAGGAAGCTTTATCCAGGATCTCAGAGAGGCTCGAAGTGCCTTTGAAGGCATGGATAGAGCATAGCCATCTACTAAAACGTGAACTCTATCAGCAGAGGATCCAGGATTATCTGTCAGGATAATCTTAGCTCTGTAAGCCAGTTTATCCGTCATCCATCGTTGCAGCTCTCTTATCGTAATGTTAAAATATGACTGATTTATAGTCTAGACTATACGTCTCGAGGAGTATCAAGTATAGGGTGAAGTCTATGGGTAAAGAGACTGCTCTAACATTATGGTTTGAGGAATTGAATAAAAGGGATGTAGGGCTGGTAGGTGGCAAGAATGCTAATCTAGGGGAGATGATAAATGCAGGTATACCGGTACCTCCGGGATTCGCTATCACAGCTTACGCGTATAGGAAGTTTATAGAGGATACAGGTATAGCTAGCAAGATCTACGATATACTCAGGGAGGTGATAAAGGATCCTAGGGATCCTACACAGTATGAGGAAGCTTCACGTAGAGTTAGAGCTCTAATAGAATCTGTGGAGATGCCTGAAGATATACGTAGAGCTATAATCGAATATTATAGGGAGTTATGTAAGAGGGTGGGTACGGATACCGTATTTGTAGCCGTCAGATCGTCTGCTACGGCCGAGGATCTGCCTGATGCCAGCTTCGCAGGACAGCAGGAGACATACCTGAACGTTAGAGGAGAAGATGAGGTTGTAAAGTATGTACAGAAATGCTGGTCGAGCCTATTCACTCCTAGAGCTATATTCTATAGGAGCCAGAAGGGGTTCGCTCATGAACGTGTACTTATAAGCGTAGCCGTCCAGAAGATGGTTAACAGCAGATCTGCAGGCGTAATGTTCACTATACATCCCGTAACAGGTGATAGGAGTAAGATCGTCATAGAATCTGTATGGGGTCTCGGTGAAGCTATAGTATCTGGAGCTGTGACACCGGATCGCTTCATAGTCGATAAGAATACGTTCGAGATAGTGGAGAAGGAGATAGCTGAGAAAACGGTCGAGTACGTACGTGACCCTAAAACCGGTAAAACGGTTCATCTCGAGGTACCTCCAGAAAGAAGGAGTAAACCAAGCTTAACAGATGAAGAGGTTAAGTATCTTGCTAAACTCGCTAAGAAGATAGAAGATCACTACGGCACTCCGCAGGATATAGAATTCGCGGTAGATAGGGATCTACCATTCCCAGAGAATATATTCATAGTTCAATCGAGACCTGAAACGGTATGGAGTGTTAAGCCTAGGGAGGAGGTTAAAGCCGCTGAGAAACCTGGAGTTACGGTTGAACGCAAGGTTGTCCTTAAAGGCTTACCAGCTAGCCCGGGTATATATGCGGGTAGAGTTAAGATAGCCCTGACGCATGAGGAAGCTGCGAAGGTTATGGAGAAAGGTGATATACTGGTTACCAAGATGACGAATCCGGATTGGGTTCCCTACATGAGGATAGCCGGAGCTATAGTAACTGATGAAGGTGGGATGACATGCCACGCCGCAATAGTATCCAGAGAGCTTGGGATACCGTGTATAGTAGGCACGAAGAATGCTACTCAAACCCTAGTTAACGGAGGATACTATACAGTCGATGCTAAGACAGGAGTGATATATGAAGGCATAGTCGAGGAGCTAGCTAAACCAGCAGCACCGGCTGTAGCGCCTACAACGCCTATCGTACCAGCTGCCGGAGTGTTGGCTGCACCTATGCCGATCACGGCTACTAAAATCTATGTGAATATATCCATACCGGATGTAGCTGAGAAGATAGCTGCTGAAACACAGGCGGATGGTGTAGGTCTTCTAAGAGCTGAGCATCTAATGCTTAGTGTGGGTAAGCATCCAAGGTTGCTTATCGAGGAAGGGGGAGAGCAACGTATGATAGATGCTTTCGCCGAAGGTATAAGGATGGTAGCTCAAGCCTTCTATCCTAAACCTGTCGTTTACAGATTCCTCGATTTCAAGCCTGATGAATTCCTAGCTCTACCAGGTGGAGAGAAGTATGAGAGAGAAGCAGGGCATGTAGGGCCTAACCCCTTGATAGGTTATAGAGGGGCTTTCAGGTATATAAAGGAGCCGGATATATTCAGGCTTGAATGTAAAGCTATAAGGAAAGTTAGGGATGAATATGGACTTAAGAATGTATGGGTTATGATACCGTTCGTTAGGAGGGTCGAGGAGTTAAGTCTAGCTAAGAAGATCATGGAGGAAGAGAGGCTAGTTAGAGGACCAGATTTCAAGGTATGGATAATGGTGGAGGTACCGAGCACAGTCTTATTGATAGATAAGTTCATAGAGGAAGGAATAGATGGTGTAAGCTTCGGTACAAATGACCTCACCATGCTAATACTCGGTATAGATAGAGATGATGCAGCAGTTCAGGAAATATACGATGAGAGGAATCTAGCCGTACTGAGAGCTTTAAGCCATGTTATAAGGATCTGTAGGAAACACGGAGTCACCACAAGCATATGCGGGCAAGCTCCATCCAACTATCCTGAAGTAGTAGAGTTCCTAGTAAGGGAGGGAGCGACAAGCATATCCGTAAATCCAGATAAGGTAATAGAGACGAGGCTACTCGTAGCTAGTATAGAGCAGAAGATACTGTTAGAGGAGCTTAGAAGCCTAAGGGAGAAAGTCGAAGCGGAGAAGCCTTTCTTTAAACCTGAATGGGCTAAATAACTAGGTTAGGTGGAACCCCCTAGGATACTTTTAAACCTTCCAAACACATATTTTATTCTTAGCTTCATGAGAGGTATAAATTACGAGAGGCTTCTAGCTCGCAGATTATCTAAGCTCGGATTCGCGGTAGTTAGAGCACCAAGCTCAGGTAGCGGAACAAAGATTGATCGATCCGATATAATAGCCGGATATAAAGGCTTAATCGTAGCGATCGAAGTGAAAACGACATCTAAGAGAATGATCTATATAAAGAAGGAAAGCATAAATCAGCTGGTAAGATTCTCCGAAACATTCGGAGCTATACCATATATAGCAGTTAAATTTAAAAGATCAGATAAAGATTGGCTACTTATACATCCAAAATACTTCAAAGAACAGGAGAAGACATATACTATATCCTTAGAGGAAGCTATAAAAACAGGTATAAAACCTGAGTCCCTCCTAATACATAAGCTAAAGGAGTACATTTAATGGGAGGGGGCCGTTTAAACACAGCCATACCAGATGGGGATGATTAGGGTATAGGTTTTAAGAGAGCTGGATTTTATAGTAGCAATCAGAGAGGTATGGGATGCTACCGGATACATATGATATCGTCGAAGCTATAGCTAAATTGTATAGCAGTAGGGGAGCTATCGTCGAGGTTGGAGCTGGGTTTAACCCTTGGATAGCATATAATCTTAAGAAGCGTATACCATCTGCTAGAGTGATAGTCGTAGATAAAGATCAAAGAGCTTTAGATTATGTACGATCAGTATGCTCGGATGTGGAAGTTAGATTAGAGGATGTAACGGAGTTTAAGATCGATAATTATGAGGGCGTTGAGATCGTATACTCGATTAGGCCACCACCAGAGCTTATACCGTATATGGAGATTCTAGCCCGCAGGATTGGTGCACTACTCCTCATAAGACCTTTAACAGAGGGGGAGTCAGGCTATATATTCGATGAACGTAAATGGGTGAAGATTCATCCATATCTCTATATCCTTAAGATCTAGAGATACGGATATTATCTCCCACTATCGTTACGGTTAACTCATCACCTAGATCAGGCTTAGATTGTAGTTGATCCCATTCATCCCTCATGAGTATGAGCGTAACCCTAGGAACTCTTATCGTAGCACGAGATATAGGTAGAGATGATAAAACCTGACTTACTACGGGTAGAACTTCCCTAACAATCTCAGATTGCTCCAACCTACTAGTATCCATAACTATGGGTGGGGTAGCAGGCTTTTCCTCAACTAAATCTATACGTACAACCTCCTCCCCGCTAGGCAGCTTCTCAAGATTCTTACCGACTACGATAGCTTTAAACGATACAGACATAATTATTTCAGCCTCAAGCTACCAAACCCCTATGAGTGCTATATTAGCTTTCCGGTAGGATGAACTAAAATATAAATAGAATAATAAAAGTTTAAAATTAATATAAATATTGCAAATTTTTAATTATTAAACTAAATTAAATTGATATAATATATATTATAATTTACTATGTATTTATCTAAAACTTATCAGAAGCTATTATCACTAATTATAAACTATCATCGTTAGCATTAGCATAGGTAGACCACTCCATGAATTAATATCGGTATCGCAGGTATGTTTAACGTTTAAGGTTATGCGTATAGTCGTCACAATTAATACCGTTTAAAATCCGAGCTGAGTTAAGCGACCAGTATAACATTTAAGCTTTAGAGAGGACTCTGATTATAAGCGGTGTCCGAATATTTGCCTGTAGCAGATAGGTATGGGCGGCGACTATCCACCCTTAGGATAGCTGTTACAAGCGAGTGCAACCTTAGATGCATATATTGCCATAGGGAAGGCGAGGTTTACGGTGAGAACAGGAGGGATGAAGTTACCCTCGATGAAATGTTATCCATCGTAGGAGTCGGCGTTGAGCTTGGACTAAATAAAATTAAACTTACTGGAGGGGAGCCTCTTCTAAGAAAGGATATAGTTGATTTAGTATCTTCGATACATAGCTTGAAAGATGTAGAGGAGATTTCGATGACTACTAATGGTGTACTGCTATCAGATTATGCATATGAGCTTGCAGAAGCCGGTTTAAAACGCGTAAATGTTACAGTTAATACGTTGAATAGAAGCATCTACGAGATGATTACGGGTTTCGATCTACTACCTAGAGTTTTAGATGGTGTTGAAGCCGCTATCGATGCGGGGTTAACCCCTGTTAAAATCAATATGGTTCTATTAAGAGGGATGAATGAGGATGGGGTTTTAGATCTAGCAAGGTATGCCGCTAGGGTGGGAGCGATATTACAGGTTATAGAGCTTGAGAGAGCTGGGGTAGTGGATAGAGAAGTATATAGTAGACTTCACACACCTTTAGATAGAGTGGAAGAACTTCTATCCGGGATCGCCATAGGTAAGTATTACAGGGGTATTCATAGTAGGCCTAGGTATATTTTACCTGAAGGCGCAGAGGTGGAGCTTGTGAAGCCGATGCATAATCCCGACTTCTGTAGATACTGTGATCGATTAAGGGTTACATCTAGAGGCGAACTTAAACCATGCCTACTACGTCATGACAACCATGTGGATGTACTATCAGCTCTAAGAAACGGAGCAGATAAGGAGTATATCAAAAAGCTGTTCCTAGAAGCTATAGCTAGAAGAAAACCATACTTTGAATAAGCCTACATTCTCGATATCTTAACTTCTAGGAAGTGCGTAGCACAAGAGATGCATGGATCATACGCCCTGACAAGCATCTCACTTCTACGAGCTATCTCTTCGTCGCCTCTATCCAGATAGGCTTTAAGGTATTTCAATAGATCGGCTTCGATATTAGCTGCGTTCTGGCATGTAGGAGGAGCTATCGATGCATAAGTAACTACGCCGTCATCGTTTATCCGATAGCTATGGAAATTCACACCTCTAGGTGCTTCGGTTATAGCCGAGGCCTCACCTGCCCTTGGCCTCACCTCTACGTGTGGTCTACCTTCTAAAGGCTTCTCATCTATTATCCTTACAGCCTTATCTATCAGAGTTAGTATCTCAGCGAATCTAGCTATATTAGATGCGAATGGGTTGAAGCATGGAAATTTAAACATACTGGATGATAGGATATCTTTAGCTTCATCCGAAAGATTACGGTAGTTTATATTTACACGCGGGAGCGGCCCGACCATGAAGCTACTTCTTCCTCTAACGTATGAATGCTTAGCTGTGGAATAGCCTACTTCTACTTCGTATACCCAACACCTATACTCATCCTCGGTTAACTCCAACCCTTCGGTAGATTTGATAATCCCATGATTGATAGGGTATTCCTCCTCATCGTAGAAAGCTATATGCTCGGATTTACGTTCAAATTCAGGGTAGTTTAAACTAGATATGAAGTCTGAGTATTTTAGAGATAGATTCCTAGCCTCGATAAGCTTCTCTTTAAACTTCCTCAATCTCTCAACGGTAGGTATGGATGTAAACCCGCCTACGATTGTGGATACAGGATGTACACTCCTACCCCCAATAACCTCTACTAAGCTATCGCCTACCTCCTTAATTATGAAACCAGCTTTAACTATATCTGGATGATCCTTAGCCATAGCTATGATATCTGGATGACCGGTATAATCTGGTAGAGCCATAGCAAATAGGTGTAGCGCATGACTACTTATCACCCCACCTATAGCTATGAGCTCCCTGAGGTTGCGTATATGCTCAGGTACCTCTAAACCTATTATTTTCTCGATACACTTCAACGCCGTTATCTGATGCGTTACAGGGCATACACCACATATCCTGGAAACGATTTCGTGTACTTCGTAGTATCTCCTACCGATTAGGAAAGCTTCGAAGAATCTTGGGCTTTCATAAATCCTGAATTTAAGATCTTCTATCGTATCGCCTCTCACCTTTATCTCTAAAGCGCCTTTTCCTTCAACCCTAGAGATATATGGGATATCTATAACCCTACTCATATCGATCTACCCCCAGGTAGACATACGTAGAACTAATCTTTACCCTACTCCACAGTTTCAAACTCGGCATCTGGAACCCCTTACTCCAGTATAGGACGCTTACTATTTTACTAAGCTACGTAAATAATATTACATGGGTAAAATACTTAGTTGGAAACGTAGGTCCTAAAATACGCATACCGATCTGAAGAGATTCAATAAAACCTTAGATCCAATAGATAGCGATGGGCAGACCTGCATGCATAATCCGCATCTAGTACATAGCTTTTTCTCGAACATTATTTTATCATCTGAAGGAATCAAAGCTTTCACCGGACATGTATCGACGCATAGACCACATTTCGCGCAGAAGGAGGATCTAGCTACAGCCTTCAGTAGGAGCTTCCATCCTTCATCTCTCATTATTATAGTAGCCTCTCTCCTCTCCATATTGATGTATACGCGTGAGCTACTGATCGAAGCTATAGCTATGATATCTTTCAACTTCTTCAAATCTATACCGTATATGTGGCATGAAGCACCCATAAGATTTAGATCGAACCATCGAGGTATATTGAGCCGGATAGCACTACCATCACATAACTTTACCTCGGAATATCCTATTCTACTAGCTACATCAATCCTGATGGGTGGGTGTATATCAAGAGCTTTCGAAATCTTCGATGAAATATTAACCCACCTCCAGAGATGCCTATCCATATATGATCTATCGTATCCTAATTTTGAAGCCCATGTACTTATATAGCGCACCCATTTAGACCAGAGATCCTCATGCAGTCTCTCGACCTCTCTAAATTCAGCGACATTACAGTATGGGCATAGGTAGCATCCGATTCTATCGAGCCCTTCATGGTAAAGCGGGTTAGCGTAAGCGTCAAGCTTTATCCTTCTCAGATATAGCCAGACATCGAACATAGTCCAATCGTGTATAGGTGCACAATAGATTACGTTAAGTAACAGCCTATTACGTCCTACAGCTTTAGATCTTCTACGGTACCTCGATTCAAATTTCCTCTGCCCTATAAAGCTTACAACTCCACCGAACATTCTCCTATACAATCTACTCATGGGTGCGAGCTTACATAGCTTACAACACCATCTATAATCCCTAGCCGGCGGGCCATAGAGATCTAGATACCTCCAGAAGGTATCATCTGCGGATGCTTCTAAAACCTTCAATGAGAATTTATCGGCAACCCTCAACACGTTATCTACGGTCTCCGGTAGCTCTAAACCAGTATCGTTGAATACTAGTATGGGATCTAAGCCTGCTTCCAACATTATAGATAGCGTTGCGAGGCTATCCTTACCGCCGGAATAAGCGAGGGTAAGATTCGACGAACTAAACCTCCGATTCATCTTAACCGCGAACCTACAAGCTCTAGATCTAGCTATCTCCACTCCTTCTATGTTTGCTTTCAGGATATCATCTAAACTTCTACGTGTAAGAGTCGGCTCGACGCATTCATTTTCACCCCACACCTTAAGGACGAATAGACGACCGCTGATTAATTCAGCTAAACCTATAGGCTGCTCACCCTTATCGATGAGGGCTACATATCCATCTGTATAGCTACTCGGAAGCAAGATATCTTCAATTAAACCTTTACCTTTAGGCTTAGAATGAAGCTTGATAACCGGTAGCAAATCTTCATCGACAAGCCTTCTACAAAGCCATCTAAATGGCTTCAACCTCCATTTCATCGTGTAGATATCGAAGAATGCGTGCGCTACTATAGTTCCACCTATAACCACCTCTACGGCTTCATCCATATATGGTATCCTATTAACGATTATAGGTACATCATCCAATCCTAGCATACTAAGATTCGTACTGAAACAGCTCTTCAATCCGTCATCTATATGCCTTAAATCACCTTCAAACGCAGGTCTAGGATCAGCTAAACCTGTAAGCTCCACCTCTACGCCTATACCGCCGCATATACCGCATACCCTCTGTAATAATGGGACACCGCAATTCTGGCACCATGATATCCGTTTTACCCTAGGCATAAACCCGTCGCTTCCTTCCAGGTGAAGGTGCGATGCTATAGCGTTTAGGTGTAGGAACAGGTTTTTAAGTATTGAGAATCAGCCTACTATGTATAGTTTGACTGCTATACGTAATCCAGGTCAGTTTAAGAATAGGGATTTCATAGAAACACCAGAAAATATATTCTTCTGCGTTGTAGGGGAGATTCACCCAGACGGATATGTAATAGCATATCCAAGGTATATCGCTACGGAGAGAGCGTCCACTAGTATATGGAGAAGTAGGGAGGGTTTAACCTACGAGAGGCTATTGAAGGTCTATAGTATACTATCCTTGAAGGAGGCTCTTAAGATACTCGATCGATATCCGTACTATCTTAGAGATTTAGATGCATGGGGGGTCAGGATGTCGTGCATTCCTGTCGAGAGGATAGTTAGACATCTTAAACCTGAAGAAAGGTTGGAGGAGATTATGCGTAGAGGACCCAGCGATAAGCTTGAGAGTAAGCTTACAGAGCTTGTGGATATACTCTCAAGCATATCAGGTATTCCCTCAGGGTTCTTCGGCGTAACAGGCTCTATACTCTTAGGGATACATAACCCCATCTTCTCGGATATAGATCTTACAGTATATGGTTTAAAGGAATCCTTAAAGATCAAGGAAATCATCCTAGATCTTAAGAATGGGGGGATGATCAAAGAGCTCTCGCCAGATCATATCGAAAGATCAATTTACGAAAAGTCTCTTCATTACCCTATAGGTGTAGATGATTTAAGGAGGATATACGAGAGAATGTGGCAGAGGGGGATTTTTAGAGACGTTAACTTCTCAGTGCATCCAGAACGCCTACTCGTAGATGAGCGTTATGGAGATCGGGTTTATAGGAATCTCGGCATAGCTAAGGCTAGACTAGAGATAGTAGATGATACGGAGGGTATATTCTTACCCGCGGTATACTCTATATCTATGTTGGAGCTGCTTGAGGGAGATCGTAGATACGAAGTTGAAGAACTTGTATCTTTCGATGGATTCTTCTCATCGGCTTTTCATGTAGGAGATAGAATCGAGGTTAAGGCTAAACTAGAAGAGGTCTATGATAGGAGGAGAAGTAGAGTGTATAATAGGCTGGTTTTAGGTACACTTGAATATGCAGGTGTAGAGTATGCGAAGTTCATCTAAACCCTAAATCTGCGGTAGATACTTCTTTAGAGCTCTAAATACAGCTAAACCTATTAATGCAGCTATAACAGTCATAGTGATCCTTTCCACAGCGGAAATCGGCAGCATAAACATGAATAGATCACCTAACCCACGGAGGGGCATGTTGGGTAACCCCATCTTCACGACTAGAACACCTAGAGCATTCAATGTATCTCGAATAGTCTTCATAGGAATATACAACCCAACTCCTAGTATGAACATCAAATTACCCCACATATGATCCGCCATAATCGCTGCAAAGAATGTTATCAAGAGAGATATAATAGATCTATACTTCTTACTTGATTCTTCAAGCCAGCTGTAGAGCTTCTTATTGAAAATCAACGTTAAAGCTATGGCGGTGATATGTAAGGGTATAGGGTAGAATGGCGCTTCGAACCCTACAGGCGTAAGATACCAGCAACCTACCAGTATAGCCGATATAACGGCAGCCCTCATCCATCCTAGATCAGGCTTCCTAGCGATATAGCCTGAGATACATGCAGCAAACCCTCCAGCGGGTATGGTTAGTAGACCGAATATCGTCTGAGGGGGTATAATCCATACTATAGTGTTAGCGATGATAGCTGTTAGGAATCCTAAGATCGGCCCGAGGATTAACCCTATAATCGGGTAGAGGATGACTGTAGGAGATATACTACCTTGACCCTGGGGTAGACCTACTACAGGTATATTCGGTAGGAGCTTCGCCATGGCTATAGTTAAAGCTGTAAATACGGCTACTATAGCTATCTTCTTACTCGATGCTCTATGTACATTCATAGCATCTAGTGTAATTTATTACACGCCACTTATAAATCTTTACATAGCAATCTTACTACACTGGAAGGATACCGGATCGATTCAACCTTCGATCTTAGCTAGATATATGTTATGCTTACAGCTTATCACCCTTACATATACTCGTCTACCTATGAGCTCTTCACCTGCACCTACCACCGTTATAACTCTATCCTTAGCTACCGCTAATACCTCTCCTTTAAGCCAGCCTGGGGCTACGACCTCGACTTCCACTTTCATGCCGATAGCGAAAGCTGGTGGGATCATGGGTCTAGGATGGATACCGAAATCCTCTGCTCGTAGTACGAGCCTAACATTATAGATCTTCTCCAACTTATGTAGCTCTCTGTAGAATCTCCCCCAGGAGAACGGCTTGACACCATGTGGTTTCCTACCCCTCTTATGTACTTCATACTTCTGTATACCTAGGGGAGGCCATCTTTTACCGGCACCTATCCTCAAACTATACTCTACTATCTCAGGTATATCGTGATCGTTCACTCCAGGTATCCATACTGGAGCTATGAGTAGATCCAAACCATCCATACTGGCGGCGTATTCGGCTACGGCTTTGACTTTATCGATATCGTAAGATTCATCTCCAGCTATGATCTTAGCTTTCTCCGGATCTAGCGTATCCATAGATAAGTTTAATCTGGATAAGCCTGCATCCCTTAGATCTTCAAGCTTCTCTTCATCCAAGAGGGTGCCGTTACTCTGCATCGATACCACCTCAACACCGTCTATAGATGAGATTTTTTGAATAAGATCTACGAGGCGCGGATAGGTTGTAGGCTCCCCGACAGTATCTATATGAAGTTCTATACCCCTAGATCCCTTATACCTCACGATTTTTAAAATCCATTCATATAGGTAATCTAGGTCCACTATATACTCGGTTAATCTGGCTCTAGATTTAGGCCCTGCATCGGTAGAGCAGTAAATGCAGGAAAGATTACATATAGTTGTAGGTCTGATTTGAAGCAGATTTGTTCCTCTATCTATCACTCCGAACGCTATACACCCTATCAGCGGGATACGATTATCTTGATCTATATTTAAAATGCGACGTAGCCCCTGAATCATCTTGATGATTATTAAATAGCCTAGAGGTAGGGATAAACCTGTTAGGTCCATGCATAGCTGATAGTAGAGCATATAGCCTCAGCTAGGGATATAGTATACTGCATCTCTAGAAGCTGTAGGAGACAGTAATTCTATTATTTGCTCTTGCTAGAGTAAAAGTCTTAATTCGTTAATCTATCTTAGACCCATAGAGTATGGGTATGGTGAAGTTAACATATGTATCGATAGCAGGTTTAGCATTAATGGCTCTAGGAATATCGCTATTCATAATCTTCTACTTACCTGGAATCGAGAATATAGTAATACCATCCACACTTATGGTATTCGGGGTGATGCTATCTATTCTGAGTATAGCTGACCTCCTAGTAGATGAGGCAAGGCTACCGACCCTAGGGATAGGTATACTTCTAATCGGTTTTAGCGGGTTATACTTTATAGTGGTTATTAGGAGGGAGTTAACACCATACTTTATATCTATTCTTATAGCATCGCTAGGCTTAACCCTACTTCTTATAGGTATTAAGAAAACCTATGAATTCTAAGCTTCGACTATAGCTTCAGCCTCTCTCTTCTCTTCAGCTTTTTCAACAAGCTTCGTTAAAACTTTAATTTTCCTAATACCTACATGTCGTAACGGGGCTATCTTTTTAGCTTCATTATACACATCCGATGCTAGCTTACTTAGAACAGCTTCTTGAACAAATTGCGTGAAGTTTAAAGCTGAAGCCTTCTCCATTATGATCCTTCGCCCTATACTCCTGATAGCTTTAGCTTGACTACGACTTATACGTTTAACGGTGCAGCATAGAAGGAACAATCTAAGCTTGTATCCATCCTTAGTCTCTACATCATATATACCATCTAACTTACTACTTCCTCTCCTAACTAAGCTTCTAAGATAGTCGCCGAGATATTCCTCGCCTTTAAATTCCGTATAAGCTTTTCCTCCCTCGATTTTAACTATCTGAAATTTAAGCTTGATATTGATATGACTATAATCCCCGGTTATATCATATAAGGTAACCTCGACAGTGCTACCTATAATCTTCGAGGGGTCATCAGCGAGTACCGCTGGAAGCTCTACTTCACCGAAAGCTGGAGGTGCATATACTGGGTACCATATCTTAGCTTTCGCCTTCGCTCTAGGTTTTGGCATAGCCTTCTAGAAAGGGCTATATTTAGAGCCTTATAAACTCTTTGAAAAATCAGCTTCTAACCTGCTGAACATGTTCTCGAGCATAGCTATATGCATCAATATATCATCTAGAGCTGATGCGAATGAGCCTATATCCAAACTGCATTCGACATATACCTCCAACCTATCCTCGTAGAGCCTATAATCCATGGATAAACCTTGCGGTAGCAGCTTATCATCTGGCTTTAAAGCTTCAGAGAAGATTATAGCTAGATAATAGGGTAGATTGAAAGAGAACTTCGCCGATAGAATCATCATCTACCCACTTCTTCTACTAAAGTTGCTATGAAATCTTCGATCTTATCTTTAGGGATGTAAGCTCCAGCCGCTACCGAGTGCCCTCCACCTTCGCCTCCAACTTTACTAGCTGCTCTACGCATAAGAAGACCGAGATCTACCGGTTGACCCTTACTACTTCTAGGTAGTCTAGCCGATACTTTAACCTCGCCGCCAGCTGCTTCGGATATAGCTATGATAGGCATGCCCTTATCGGCTAGATAGGATTCCGCTATTATAGAAGCTACGACGCTTAGCATATCTTCCTCGACTAAATCCAAACACCTTACTAGATAGAACTTACCCATCGATACTATCCTACCGGCTTCAGATGTAATGGCACGGATATAACTAGAGATCTTTCCACGATACTCACCGTAAACCCTTTCAGCCTCGCCGATTACGTTAACCCTTCTATCACCCATAGCTATCGTTAACGCTAAACCATGCAATCCCATTCTACTACAAGCATTCAGGAGAGACGCATACTCCCTTGCATCCCGCATATAGCTAAATCTCTTCTCCTTCTGAAGGATATATGATGTTCCTATAAGGTTTTTAAGAGCAGATGTAGGATAATCGTTCTCTGCAAGATACCTTAGAAGCTCGTTGAATAATAGCTGTTTCTCCTCTTTAGATAGATCAGACGGCGTCCTCCACCTACCTGACTCCTTTAAGCTTATCCCAAGCTTTGAGAGGAAGGATATGCATGCCTCCTCATCGCCGGATAAGCCGGGTATGAAAGGGTTAACTAAGCTTGCAAGAGCGATATGTAGAGGTCTACTCTCCCTTCCAGGTAGAAGCAGATCCCTCTGAACGCTTATATAACCCCCCTTCTCAGCTTCATCTACTATAAACTTATTCACACCTTTCAAACTACGTCCAACATCCACATCCTGCATATCGCCTAAAGCTCCTACGATTGCTAGGGTCGATAAATCTCTACAATCGAGTCTAGGGAACCCCCTCAATGCTATATACGCTACACCTGCACCGCTTACCTCCGATTCACCGTCTACACCGTATAGATGCGGGTTTATATGTATGGAGTTCGACGGGGGCTCAGCGACCTCAGGTTTATGGTGATCTAATATCACCAACCCGTTGCTCCAACTATATTTCGATAATAGGTGCAGGTAGCCGCTACCCATATCGCATAGTATAGTCATCCTACCGGAGCTAGAGGCTTTCTCAAGCTCGGATACATCAAGCCTTCTAACGATCCTAGCATGAAACTTTACATCAACCCTATATAGGATCTTAGCTGTTATAGCTGTAGCCGTTATACCGTCTGCATCGTTGTGACCTAAAACTAGTACGGGCTGATTATCATAAACCTGCTCATAGATTGTCTCAGATAACTTTCCAGCTTCCTCTATAAAGCCCAAGTAACCTACACTCATACCTAACCTGCAGACAGTATAGCGGCTTTATAACTCCAATCTTCAGGTAGCTTCTCTATACTCTTATAATATTTAGCTAACTTATGTATCTTCGATTCTATGAGCTGAAGAGCCCTCTTATTGGATCCATCACTCTTATGGGTTTCTAAATGCTTCTTCAAACGCTCAGCTTTCTTAAGGAGGCTCGCTAGATCTTCAGGTATAGTATGCTCTAATCCATGCTCTCTCAGAATCTCCGTTATACTCTTACCAGTTATATTCTTAACTAGAGGTATACCATACTGATCTCTTAGGATAACTCCTATCATGCTAGGCGGTATCATCTGTCTTCCTAGCTTAACGACTAAAGCTTCAACCTCATCTGGAGTGTATGTACACCATGGAGGAGGCCTCTTGCTTATAGGCCTCTTGGAATGCGATTTTCCTCTAGCATGCGCTCTCTTTTTCAACCGTTCTCTCCTCCTCTACCTATCCAAGCTAGAAACTAATGCTTGATCATCAGCTATTTAAACTATCTCTTCAACCCTATATACCATCTAGCAAATTCTCTGAGGGCTTCAGCCCTATGACTTATCTCATCCTTATACAACCCTAACTCAGCATACGTCCTACTATAACCTCTAGGTTCGAATATCGGATCATACCCCCATCCAGCATCACCCCTCGCTTCATATGCTATACACCCCCTCACTTCTCCTTTGAATGTAAGAGGCTTACCTCCAGGCTCACAGTAAGCAACTACGCATCTAAATGTAGCATCTCTATTCTTAATATTCTCCATAAGCTTCAATACCCCTGTTAACCCTATCGTCCTGTATACGTAAGCAGAGTATGGTCCGGGAAAGCCTTTAAGCGCATCTATGAATAAACCAGTATCTTCTACGATTAGAGGTTTACCGATCCTCTTAGATAGCATCCTAGCAGAGAATGCAGCTATCCTCTCGATACTCTCATCTTGAATCTCGATCTTGCGAGCTTTTATTACATCCACCTCTATACCGTAAGGCTTTAATATCCTTCGTACTTCCTCAGCTTTCTTAGGATTACCTGTAGCGAATGTTATCGGTTGCATAACCGCTAAGCATACAGAATGGTAGCCTCCGATATTAGCGTAGCCCATGCACAATGGGATAGCGATGCAGTAGCGGTATTAGGTATAAGTGCATCAACACAACTATTCTATACCGAGCTTACAAATATAGATCGGGGGGTATATATTGGGATATATAGATCTATACGTTAAGCCATCCAAACCTCTACTAGGATCGATACGTAAATTCGATGAAGCAAAATATATCGTTCTAGGCGTACCTTTCGATGGAACATCAACGTTTAGATCTGGATCTAAGTTTACACCTTCAGCTCTCCGTATACTCATCGATAGCTTAGAGACATACAGCATAAGATCCGGTATAGATGTTGAAGAAGTTATGCTATGCGATATAGGCGACCTAAACGAAACCTTCTCGGTAGAGGAAATGGTGCGTATGATCAAACTGGTAGTCTCCGATATAATCGGAGATAGCAAGATACCTGTGATTATAGGTGGAGAGCATACGTTAACGCTTGGAGTTGTAGAAGCCTATCCGGAAATCCAGGTTATCTTTCTAGATGCACATTTCGATCTTAGAGATGAGTATCTAGGCAGTAAGCTATGCCATGCTACGGTAGCTAGAAGGATTCTGGAGCTTGGTAACGTCAAATCTACGCTTCATATAGGTGTAAGAGCTTTATCTAAGGAGGAGTATCTATTCGCCTCAAGTAGAGGTATACCATATGTTACTACGCTAGATTTGAAGAGGAACTTTAGCTGTATCAAATCTATAATAGATTCAAAACTAAATAGAGAGACCCCGCTTTACATCTCGATCGATATGGATGTACTAGATCCAGCATACGCTCCGGCGGTAGCTAACCCGGAACCGGATGGCATAGATACAGGTATGCTCCTTGATATAATCAGCTATCTAGCCTCATACAAGGTGGTAGGTCTAGATATAGTCGAGGCTACACCCCTCTACGATAATGGTTTAACAATTCTACAGGCATCTAAAATCCTCATAGAAGCGATAGGATGCATAGAGGTTGGCGGACGTTGATAAGAGAAGCACTACTATATGCGAGGATAGTCTTCATAGCGTCGATTTACATATACTCGACGATACTCGATTTGAAGTATCGAGAAGTATCAGATGATATCTGGGTATTATCTTACCCAGTAGGTCTATCACTTCTAGCATTAGATCTAACCATCTCACCTACACACATAGCGGAAACTATACTGTTCATCATCTTATCCATAGTTCTAGCTATCACACCTGCATTTCTAGGATTATATGGCGGAGGGGATGCGAAAGCGTTGATACTACTAGCATTAACCATCCCTAGATACCCGGATATATGTAAACCAATCTTAGCATACACTACGCCTATAACACCGCTTACATGCTTCAATAACGGTATACTACTAGCTCTAACGACATCCATGTACACTCTTACAGTGAACCTTAAAACCCTGTTAACAGGTGGTAGTCCATTCTCAGAATTTACCGATCTAAATCTGCTGAAGACTATACCATTATATCTCTTCTGCTATAAAGTTCCATTAGAGTATTTCGCAGAGAAAGATTATCTATACCCGGCTGAGAGCCTAGAGATCGTCGATGGAAAGTTTGTAAGAAAAATAAAGATCACGATAAATATAAATTATGATAGTAAGGCTAGGCTTGAAATACTCAAGAAATACCGCGAACTGAAGATCGATAAGATATACGTATCCTTCGGTATACCGCTACTTCTCTTCTTCACGATAGGCTTTCTATTAGCTCCGATAGGGGATATACTCCTATCACCCATACTAAGCATATTCTATGATTGAAAGCTAATGGATTATACATATGAACAAATTCTATCGTAGGATATATCTGGATAGAATGCTGGGGGTAAGCAAGCCTGATGCAAGTTCAGAGGGTCATATTTGGTGTCTAACATCATTAAGCCCTAATAGGCTCTCAGTAATACCAGCTCTAATCATCCGATATTAGAATGATGAAAACCTAGGTAATAAGGCTTAATAGTTGTCAGAGTCTGCTCGCTTCGACATTCAGCTTTGAAAGCTTTCCACTACATAGACAGGATCGCTCATCATCCACGATAAATCTACAATTAGACGATTAGATAAACATTTAGATGACATCCAGGGATTAGCTGGTTGGAGATGCTTATAGTTTTAAATCGGTCTTAAGCTGCCTTTAGTTTTGAAGCACCGTGAAGAAGGTATACGGCTGTGTAAGGCTTATCCGCCCAATCAATTGCCTCATGACCGGGTTAGCCGTATATGTAGGTTTATGTATAACTCTACGCAGGATACCTGAATACACATATATTACTAAAATCGCACCTTCATACATTACAGGGTTTGCACTATGCGGAGCTTCCATGGCTATCAACGATTACTTCGACTTACCGATAGATCGTATAAATGCACCTAATAGACCTATACCATCGGGAACGGTATCTCCAAATCTAGCTTTAACTTTATCGATCGCTATGCTTGTTATAGGCCTCATCTCAGCTTTAACCACTTCGCCTATCTGTCTCTTATACGCTACACTATTCGCAGCGCTATCGTACTTATATTCATGGAAGCTCAAAAGGTTAGGCTTCATAGGAAATATCGCAGTAAGCCTCTGCGTCTCGGCTCCATTCGTATACGGGGGGCTAACCGCTTTAACTATAACAGATATATGTAAAAGTGGGAGAAGTGGAGGATTCCTTCTGCTACTATTATTCTCATCGATAGCTTTCTTAGCGAACCTAGGTAGGGAGGTTACGAAGAGTATAGCCGACATGGAAGGAGATCGCGCGCACGGTGTGAAATCTCTAGCTGTCAGGTATGGTGCGAGGACAGCATGTATCACAGCATCTATATTTTACTTAGCAGCCGTAGCTTTAAGTTTAATACCACCCATCCTAGGTATTGTTTCCAAATACTATTATCCATTTATAATATCTGTAGATCTAGGCTTCCTATATTCCATATCTAAGCTTTCACGCAGCCTATCTAGGGATACTGCTTTAAGCGTTAAGAATACGGTTCTCTTCTTAATGCTGGTAGGGCTTATAGGGTTTATGCTTGGAGGATTAACATGAGAAAACTTCATTCCGGAAAAGACTTAAAACATGGTACAGCCATTATAATTAGACTATGTCTCTACCCACACCTTCATCAGAGTCCATCTTAAATTTCCTATGGACAATATATTCCTATCTACGGGAGGCTATAAGGTTTATAATGAGTGTTACCGTATTTAAAGCTGCACCGGAAGCCGCGGCGACTTATAGTGATATATGTACGCTACTAGTAACGCTGACAGCCCTATATCTAATACTCGAATTCGTATCTGCAGCTAGGAAGATCGTACGAGTAATACTTATAGTCTCCTGGATACTATTCATAGTATCTCTGGTGATGAGCACAGTATCAATGGGGGGTACCGCTCCGTAGTAGGGTGGGCTTGAATAAACCTTGAAAGTTACATTCCTAGGTGGTACAGAGTCTGTAGGTAGGTCTGCAGTACTAGTAGAATCTGAAAATACGAAGGTAATATTGGATTACGGCGTAGCTTTAAACCATATACCAGGTTTCCCGGCGCATATCCCGCCTAGGGAGATAGATGGTATAATATTAACCCATGCCCATCTAGACCATACAGGTGCAGCACCGTACTTTTACGTCTCTAAACGCATACCGTTATATCTGTCGACGCTTACCTTAGAATATACCGATCTACTCCTGAGAGATTTCCTAAGACTCTCGGGATACTATCTCCCATACGAGACTATAGAAGTCGATAACATGATATCATCAGCCAGGATAATGGAGCCTGGTATAGAGTTCGAGATAGGCGATTTCAACGTTAAATTCCTAAATTCAGGGCATATACCTGGATCCATACAGGTCATCTTAGAAGACAGCAATGGCTCTAGGCTACTTTACACTGGAGATATCAACGATAGAGATACTAGGCTTCTCAATGGAGCTGATCTGAATTATGGCAGACTGGATGCAGCTATAATGGAAGCTACATACGCCGGTGAAGAACACCCTGATCGATCTGAACTCGAGAAGGAGTTCGTAGCCGAGATATACGATGTACTGGATAATAACGGTAAGGTGCTTATACCAGCTTTCAGCGTAGGTAGGGCACACGAGATTATATGTATATTATCGGTTTACAATATCGATTACCCAGTCTACGTAGATGGTATGGCTGTGAAAGCAGGGGAGATCCTCCTAAAGCATTCATCTAAACTTAAAGATGGAGGACTATTCAAGAGAGCCTGGGGTATGGTCGATTGGCCTACAGGATGGAAGGAGAGGAAGAATATACTCAAGAAACCGTGTATAATAGTGAGCCCGGCAGGTATGCTTAAAGGTGGGATAGCCGTATTCTACATGGAGAAGCTCATGGGTAAACCCGAAAACGGGGTATTCCTCGTCAGCTATCAGATACCAGGTACACCAGGAGATATACTTCTCAAAACAGGTAAGTTCATGGTGCGGGGTAAAGCTAAGCAGGTTAAAGCTAGAGTAAAGCATTTCGATTTCTCTAGCCATGCCGGTCATAGCGGTTTAGTGAAAATCATAGAGAAGATAGGCATGGATGCGCAGATATTCCTCATGCATGGAGAGCCGGCTAAAATGATTAAACTTCAAAGTTTAGCAGAGGAAAGAGGGTATAAATGCAGTAGGGTGGAGCTATTGAAAACCTATGAGATAGGATAGCGAACAGTATGAAGCCTATAAAGCTGGTACCTCTAGGTGAGATTGATACTAGGCTACTATCACGGCTCGGAATAGAGCTTCGTAGTATATTCAATACGGAGATTTCCATATCCATCCAGATAATGAGCCCGCCGCTTAATGCTTATAATGCTCGTAGGAGGCAGTACCTATCTACAGTTATTCTAAATAATCTTAGATCCACCTATACAAGTAGGAATAGCCGTATACTGCTAGTGACAGACTTAGATCTATACGTCCCTGGGTTAAACTTCGTATTTGGTCAAGCCGAATCCCCTGGAGACTATGCTATAGTAAGCATATATAGGTTGAGACCCGAATTCTACGGAGAGGGATGCGATCTAGAACTATTCACAGAAAGGCTTCTAAAAGAGGCTGTACATGAACTAGGGCATACGTATGGGCTGCGGCATTGTTCAAATCCTAGATGCGTGATGCGATTCTCTAACTCTATACTCGAAGTAGACATGAAAGATCACAGATTCTGTAGCGTATGTAAAACTGAGCTTTTGAAGCTAAGTCGGATAGCTTGACAGCCTACTCTCTTCAATCCTTAAAGCTTCCATTAAACGGGATAGCTCATCTCTACCGATACGTACATCCTTTTCGTAAGCCGCTAAGAATATAGCACCTGCAGCAGGTTGCCAGCCGTATATTGGACCTATAATCTTGACGCCGGGGTATGCAGAAGTTATCGTAGATGTAAACGTAGCCCATAATAGGCCTCCACATTTAAATACACCACCTGAGGCTCCCACTAGTCCACGTTCTAGCTTAAGCTTCCTAAGACATGCCACAGCTAATAGAGCTAACTCTCTTCCAGAATCTTCTATAATCTCCATCGCTGCTCTATCACCGTTAGCAGCCGCTTCAGCGACTATCGGAGCAATTTTAGCTAACTCTATCAAGCTCAACCGCATAGTCATTATACTAAACGAAACTTCCTCTAAGCTCCTGAAACCTAAAGCTTTAGGTATTCTATCTACGAGTATCGTATAATCTCTCCTACCGTCATGCGCCTTAGTAGCTTCCTGTAAAGCTCTTCTAGCTATATAGACCGCACTGCCCTCATCACCTATGAGCTGCCCCCATCCACCCACCCTAGCCTCGTATATACCGTTCCTACCGTAGGCAATGGAGCCTGTACCCGCTACCACTACGACGCCGGGTTCGCCTAGACATGTAGCATAATATGCGTTAACGACATCATTAACTAGTATGAAATCTACCGGGGTTATCTCCGATACGAATCCTCTAACTATCTCCGTATCCATAGGGGAGTCGCCGACTGAGGATAACCCATAGCATACGCTATCTATATCGTTCCAATTCAAATTAGCGGAGCGTAAAGCCTCCTCTACAGCCGTATATACGTTTAACTTCGCGGTTTCACGCCCCACAAAATGGTGGGATGCCGACCCTGAGCATCCAACCCCATATAGGATACCCTTCTCATCAGCTACTATAGCTACGGTCTTCGTCGCACCTCCATCTACGCCTAGTAGGAACAAATAGCCCACCTAGATTTAACATCCTATCAGGGAACGCTTATATCTGCTATTATCCTATCAAGGAAGTAGATGATGGGGTTGCAGGCACCTATGCGGATCGAAAACCCTAGATACGTAGGATCACTACCGCATCCTGCATTCGGGATAAGGATACCCGATATAGTTCTACCTGGAATCTTAAGATCGCTTAAGGAGCATAGAACCGTAGCTGGGCTTATGTTATCTTTCGGAAGGGAGACAGCACCCAGTTACGTCGTAGATGCAGCTCCAGGCTTATACCATATAACTACCGGGCATACAGGCACATCCATAACGGAGTATATAGAGAAAGCAGCATCCTATGCGGCGAGGGAGGAGGTGATAGTCGAGATAGAAGCCGACCACTTGATAGTGGGTGCTACTACAGCTGAAGCTGTTTCTAGGATAATAGGTGCTGGTAAGGTATCTGGGAAGAGAAGCGATATACTGGAAGCTTCGCTAAAATATAATTTTAGCGAGATAGATGAGGCTGTAGGAACATGTAAGATAAACGCTTTCACCGTAGATGCATGCTCTCTTATAGATTTCTCGGCTGATAATCTATCCGGTTATGAACTGGATCAACGGTTTGAGGAGGTGATCCCAGAATCTACCGAGAGGATTAAACTTATCGAGAGATATACTGGTAGAAGATTTGTCTTCCCATGGATTGATGGAAGATTTTATAGTATAGAGTTTACCGTGGATGATGTTAAGAGGCTTACCGTAAAGTATACTGATAGCTTGAAAGCTACACAGAGGATCTATTCCTACATAGAGGATAGGATGGGGGGAAGCCTCTTTGGATTCGAGATAGCTTTCGATGAAACTCCTATGATCACTCCTACGAAGGATCTATACTACTATCTCAGAGAGTGGAGAGAGATGGGGGGGCATACAGAGTTTATAGCACCTAACATAG
>Ga0272445_1000235_pt1 | contig 53993 bp, 49 predicted proteins | sample YNPCB0031_FD_194404 | JGI IMG/M metagenome (GOLD analysis project Ga0272445, IMG submission 194404) | Hot spring sediment microbial communities from Yellowstone National Park, WY, United States - YNP-CB-003-1 | ecosystem: Environmental > Aquatic > Thermal springs > Hot (42-90C) > Sediment... | reverse complement strand
TAAATATTTAATATAGAGTAAATATCAGTGGTATGTCGGGTAGGATTATGGGGGAGGTTAGGGTAGGCATCGTAGGAGTAGGTAACGCCGCCTCATTTCTCGTACAGAGTGTATACTACTATAAGAACATCGATTATATCGATCGCATACCAGGTATATCCTTCCCAGTTCTAGGAGGCTATAGGTTAAGCGATATAAGATTCGTATCAGCTTTTGATGTGAGTAGACGTAAGATTGGTTTAGATCTCAGCGAAGCTATATTCGAGAAACCTAACGTTACACCTAGATTCGCCGATGTACCTAGACTTTCTGTTAAAGTTTGTGGAGGACCTATACTCGACGGTGTAGCCGAGCATATGCGTAGCTTTTTCGATATAGAGCCTAATATGCGTGGCCCATCGGTCGATGAGATAGCGGGAATCCTAGAGGATACCGGTACAGAGGTTCTCGTTAATCTGCTACCTGTCGGGAGTAGGGAGGCTTCCCTATTCTATGTGGAGGCATGCATTAGAGCGAGGGTAGCTTTCGTGAACGCTATACCTGTATTCATCGCTAGCGATCCTATATGGGGTGAAAGATTCCGCGAAGCTGGTATACCGATTCTAGGTGATGATATTAAAGGTCAGATAGGTGCAACCATACTCCATCGCTCCATAATACATCTATTACATATGAGGGGTGTAGAGGTAGAGGAGACTTATCAGCTGAATATAGGTGGTAATACGGATTTCCTAAATATGCTCTCTGAAGATAGATTGCGTGATAAACGTGTAAGTAAGACTAAAGCTGTGACATGCATCCTACCATACGGGGATAAACTTGAATCTGAAGGTAGGGTGAGGGTAGGCCCCAGTGACTATATACCATTCCTAGGTAATACTAAGGTATGCTACATATACGTTAAAGGGAGGAGCTACGCTGATTTTCCTGTAGAAATCGAGGTTAAACTTAAAGTCGATGATAAATCTATGATCGCAGGTGTCCTGGTGGATGCTATAAGAGTTGCTAAGCTTGCCCTTGATAGGGGATTCAAAGGTGTTATTAAAAGTGCATCTGCATACTTATTTAAGCATCCCCCTATCCAGGTTAAAAGCGACGAGGAGGCTTACAGACTGTTGTTAAGGTTCATAGAGGATGGGGAGGATCTAGCTTAAACCCTGCCGCTCCTACTGATACTGTATGAGAGGAGTATCGTTGCTACCGTTTGAAGGAATAGCGTGTAGGCTAACACGATAGCTAGCGGTATACCGTAATCTAGCATAAACCCATAGACTACGCCTGATACTAGGAAGCCAACTCCGTATAAGGTGTTGAATATGCCGTATCCAGTCCCCCTGCACTCCATAGGTGTGATCGTAGCTATGGCTGCACGGTATATCGACTCCTGCATCCCATATACGACTCCGTAGATTATCGACGCGATCACTATAGACCATACCCCTCCAGTAAATACTAGGATCGAGGGTATAACTGAAGCTAACATAGGTATGTAGAGTATCTTAAGACCTATCCTATCGTAGAATATACCTGATAGGATAGCTGACGGAGCGTCTATAGCTTGTATAGCTAGATAGATTAACGGTATGATCCACTCATCTGCGAATATATCTGAAGCTCTATAGAGTATTAGGCTAGCAGGTATAAGTCCTAGCGTGTTAGCTAGGACTGCGGAGGAGTATAGCCAGAATTTCATGCTTAGATTTGAAGATCTAAACGATCTAGATCCAGCTTTACGAGCGGATTCTACAGGTCCTATACTCTTATACGTATACGCTAGTATAGCTATCAAGGCTCCGTAGGGTATGGTTAAAACCGCGAATGCATACTCGTATATACCTCCGGTATACAGCATTACGATAGCTACTATCAGAGGGCCTGCCACTGCTCCTACCTGATCTAGAAATTCATGTATACCGAACGCCCTACCCGCACCTACATCCTTCGATACCATCGAGATTATCGTATCCCTACTCGGCGTCCTCAAAGCCTTACCCACCCTTTCTGTTATAGATAAGGTTACGGCTATAGGCCAACTCCACGCTACGGATAACAATGGTATGGATGCTATCAAGCCATAGCCTGTAAAGGTTAAGCTCCAGTATCTACCGGTAGCATCAGCTATCAATCCTGATAGTAGTCTTAAACCTAAACCTATCGAATCCCCTAATCCTGTAGATAAACCTGTGACAGATGCTGATGCTCCCAGATACCTCAGAAAGCTTGGTATTAATCCCCTAGCCCCTTCGTAGACTATATCACCCATTAAGCTTACAAGTCCTAGGAGAATTATCGCCCTATAGCCTCTGACGCTGTATCTATCCGGCAACCCCATGATGGGGTTTATAGGATTTACGCCCCTCTATAAAGGTTGCGAGGTTCTTCAAGGTATGTATCCGTCGATATCTAGATGCGATCGCTCCCTGAGGAATATGGTGGGTATACCTTTAGATCTAAGCTTCCTACGAAGCTCTCTATCGTTAGTTGCAACGGCTGCTCCAAGCTTAACGGCTGCTCTCACTATGGATTCATCCACATCTAACCCTTCAATCCCCTCTAGATCTAACACTTTACACCTCTCCCCTATAAGCTTCAGCGCTAGTCTAGCTCCGCGTGAATCGTCATCCATGCCGTCTGCTATACGTTTAACCTCCTCGAGTATCTGCGGTAGAACTATAAACTCGATATTTCTATCAAGTAGATCCTCTATAGCTTCGAATATGTTCACGCCAAACTGAAACGGTACCAATAGGAAGTTTGAATCTAGTATAATCTTGATAGGCATATCTACGTATTCCCGCTATGATTCTATAATCCCATAACCGATAAGCCTCCATCTATCAGCTATACGCCTACTTATAGCTATCCTCTGACCTATAGGAGCACATACAGGCCTCCTAAGCTTAACATGTACTTCATCAGATCTAACGCTATCCACGATACCTACGGTTAACGATGTACCTACGTTAATTAGAAGAGCTTCCCCTCTAGATATAGATGCTACGTGTGTAGGCTCCGTTAATCCGACTACATACTTGAATAACTCGTATTTCACTGTGAATTCATTCCAAACCGGCGGTACCTGCCCTGGATAACCTACTACGTTTCCTATCATACCATCCGCTTTAGTTAGGTATGGATCCAATTTGGTGGCAACCCCTACTAACCCCCCGCACCTAGCCTCCTCCACGCTTAATGATCCATACCTTAAGCTTACTATCTCCGTAACTAAACTCCTATAACTTCCATTAGAGGCTCTAATCCCAGGTCTGATCTCTATTTCATCCCCCACCCTAAGCCTACCTTGAACTATGGATCCACCTATGACACCGCCTTTAAGCTCCTCTACAGGCGTACCAGGTTTATTCACGTCGAACGATCTTATAACAAGCATTAATGGGGGTTTATCCGGGTCCCTCTTAGGTGTAGGTATATACTTCTCTATAGCTTCTAGGAGGTAGCCTATGTTAACTTTATGCTGAGCTGAGATAGGTATTATAGGGCAGTATCCTACGTCGTATTCGTCTAGAAACTTTCTTATTTCCTCGTAGCTTTCTAAAGCCCTAGCCCTATCTACTAGATCTATTTTATTCTGTACGACGATTATATTCTTAACGCCTACTATCTTAAGAGCCATGAGATGCTCCCTAGTTTGAGGTTGAGGACACTTCTCATCCGCCGCTATGACGAGGAGTGCTCCATCCATAACAGCTGCCCCAGCCAGCATCGTAGCCATAAGGATTTCGTGTCCCGGTGCATCTACGAAGCTTACCGTTCTTATAAGCTCTGCCTCGGAGCCGCATCGATCGCAGATCGGTTTATTCGTATACCTGTACGGCGGGCTGCACTTACCACACCTATATATACTCATATCGGCGTAACCTAGCTTTATCGTTATACCTCTCTTAAGTTCTTCGCTGTGTTTCGCAGTCCATACGCCTGTAAGAGCTTCAACTAAAGTTGTCTTCCCATGATCTACATGTCCAGCTGTACCTATGTTACATTCAGGTATCAATTTAGGATTCACTTGCATATCCACTCTTAGTTTGAACGATAGACGATAAGATATACCTTGCTACGAGCTTAAATGAGGGAGTTTATGGTTTTAGCCATCGGATGAATTGTCGAAAAGGTTTAGTCTCCTAGAGTAGGAATTCCCCCACCTTGAATATATATAATTCGAGATAGTTGTTTAGATGCTTGAAAGCAGTGATAAGGCTTCAGACCTATGATTGGGGTGGGGCTATATGCTTCATCTAAGGGTTGGCTTGATATGATTTAGAACCTAGCGGCGGTGAATAAGGTGGACTGACCGTGAATCTTCCATCCACAATTGTGGAGAGCGTCAACCACTCTACATTAGTCTCGTTTTCTAATATAGGGATTCAGCTAGACAGTAGAGGAGGATTTCTCTACTATCTTCACGTTAACTTGTACTATATCTGTGCTTATGGTATTACCTCTGACGTATACTCTCCTCCTCTCCCCCCTCCTTCTAGGTTTAAAGCCTACCCCACCGCTTAGTAGAAGCTTCTTTCGCCCTGGACCGTAGACGTCAGCCCTCATAGGTATTCCATCTCTATCTGATCCACCGGTTACCATAAGCTTGCATCCCTTTAAACCTACTATACTTCCATCGAACGTACTTCCTATCTTTAAACCGTAGAGTAGCCTAGCTTTCGCTTCATCGATCTCTACAGTCTTAGCAGTACCTGTTTCAGGATCAGATACTACGAGTTTGATATTAGGCATATACTTTTACCCCGCCTGGATGCCCATCTAGGTTACTGCTTCCCTCCGCTTAAACTTTTCCTCTTCTAATCCTAGCTATCTCTGCTATCAGCTCTTTATCCTCAGCTCCGAGGTTTTCACCTAGCTTCTCGTATAAGAGGAGTTCATCCCTCTCGCTTAGGTATACGTATAGGGTATCTCCTTCATCGAAGTGTCTACCGACCGTAGGTTTATCTATAGAGATAGCGATCTTCATACCTGCTGTAGCTTCAGGTATAGGTTTACCCCTATCCTGTATCTGCTCTATTCTCCCTATAAGCTTTCCATCGCTACGCATGAGAGGGGATCCAGCCCTTATCCTACCTGCCAACACCTCTACACCCACTATCGCCGGTTTACTCCTCCTGAAAACATAGCCCTGCAACACCCTTATCTTACCAGGCATAACTAGATCCTTCAACGTGAGCTTAGATAGTCTATCCTTCTCTGATGAAGCCCAGTTCAAGTAATCCTCTATGAGCCGGTATATTATATTGCTAGCAAATATAGGTACTAAACCCATAGCCTCCTCCTCGGCTTCAGGTAGGATCTTAACATTGAAAGCCAGTATAACGCCGTATAGCGGGTCGCTTGCTCTACTAGCTTCTGCTTCGATGGCATCCCTCCTAGTGACTGGGCCTATATCCGCTATCCTAACAGGTACATTATTCCGTTTGAGCTCGAATATCAAAGCTTCAAGCGATCCTAGGGTATCGGCTTTAACGACTACACCTGTGCGATCGGTTTTGATCAGTAGCTCCCTAACCTCCTCCATGATAAGCTGTACGTATTCATCGATGGATCTACCCTGTTCTACGACATATATAGGTGCACCTGGTATAGCATCTTCTAGACCGGGTGCAGCTATCTTTACACCCGCGGCAGCTGTAACTTCTTCCACTTGTTCGAATCCTCCTGTAGGCATCCTTATCTCCTGCAGAGGCTTCGGCTGAAATAATGCCCTAACCCTAGTCGATATAGGAGCCGTTCTGCCCATAGTTACTATTAAATCGCCTCTTCTAAGAACTCCATCGTATATTATAACGTTAGCTGTATGTCCTAATCCGGGCTCCTCTAATACTTCGAGTATACTACCCTTCGCAGCTCCTGATGCTACCGTAAGCCTACTACGCATATACTGCTGAGTTATACCGACTAGCACCGCTAGAAGTTCTGGTATGCCTTCACCTGTTTTAGCCGATACAGGTACTATAGCGATTTCTCTCCTGAAATCTCTTATCCTATCGAATCTATCAGCGTTGAATCCATATGAAGCAAGCTCAGATATGATGCTCGATATCTTAACCTCTAACTCTGCTACTACGCGCGGATCCTGTTTTCTAAAAGATTCCAGAAACATCAATCCAGGGCTAGGTATCCATCCATCTATGAGATCTATCTTGTTAGCGGCTACTAGGAATGGCACTCTCCTAGATTTTAAGAGTTCTATCGATTCGACGGTTTGAGGTTCAACCCCCTTCATAACATCTATGACGAGTATAGCTATATCGGCTATGGAGCCTCCTCTACGTCTAAGGTTAGCGAAGGAGTGATGTCCAGGCGTATCTATAATGAGGAGGCCTGGGACATCTATCCTCCACTTGTAAGCTTCTAGTAGAGGTTTACAGATAGCTCTGATGGTATCGGCTGGAAAGAAGCTTGCACCTATATGCTGAGTTTAGGAGGCTCTACGATCGAGCCTCATCCCCCCAGCTTCTTTCATAGCTATAGCTGTCCCCCTAATCTTATCTAGCAGGGTTGTCTTCCCATGATCTACATGTCCGAGTACGACTACTATGGGGCTCCTTATACTCAAGGTATCCTCACCTTTTGATCGGTAAACCTAAATTCTAGAGAGGGTTATAAACAGTTCGATTAGGAGTATGGATTTATCTGAGGCTGGAAACCCTTAATTATATGGGCTTTGAATATCTGTATCTTTAGCATACTGGATGGGAGTACAGTTGATAGCGTTTAAGGGATGGTGTATATGAGCAGTATCTATGAAGTTGAGATATTTAAGAGTGAAGGGTTTAAACGTAAAAGATGTCCTTCATGCGGTAGGTTCTTCTGGAGTTTAGATGAGGATCAAATATACTGTGGGGATCAACCCTGCGTAGAGTATAGCTTCATAGGCAATCCATTCACCGGTGCTAGATATGGGCTGGAGGATATGCGTGAAGCATTCCTTTCATTTTTCGAGAGGAATGGGCATAGAAGGATTAGAAGGTATCCCGTTGTCGCTAGGTGGAGAGAGGATGTATATCTAGTCGGAGCATCTATATATGCTTTCCAGCCTTGGGTTACAGAGGGTGTAGTCCCACCCCCGGAGAATCCTTTAACCTTGAGTCAGCCATGTATAAGGCTGACGGATCTACCGAAGGTTGGACGTACAGGTAGGCATCTAACTAGCTTCGAGATGATGGCGCATCACGCATTTAATACAAAGGATGAAACCATATACTGGAATAATGAAACTGTAGAATACTGCTATAGATTCTATAAGGATGTATTGAAAGTCCCGGCTGAGCATATAACATTTATAGAGGATTGGTGGTCTGGTGGAGGTAATGCAGGTGAAGATTTTGAGGTGGTTATTGGTGGAACTGAAGTCGCCACCCTAGTATTCATGCATTACAGGGATAGAAACGGTGTTCTCGAGGAGATGCCGGTAAAGGTTGTGGATACGGGTTACGGGTTGGAGAGAAACGTATGGATAAGCTCGGGATCACCCACTATATACGATGCTATACATACGGAGTTTATCGATAAAGTTAGAGTCGAAGCCGGTATACCTAGGATTGATAGGCATATACTCGTAGAGTTTTCGAAAGCTTCTGGTAGGATGGATGCTATAGCTGATGTCGAGCATCAGGTTGCAGGTAAGCTAGGTTTATCGGTCGAAGAGCTTAGACAGATTATGAAACCCTATACGGCTATATACGCGTTAGCCGATCATACTTATACTATAGCTTGGATGCTATGCGATGGGATTGTACCGTCGAATACGAGTGCAGGCTACCTGGCTAGACTTCTGATAAGGAGGAGTCTAAGATTCCTCAAGGAGCTAGGGTTGGAGATCCCACTCTCAGAACTTATAGACTTCCAGATATGCCGTATAGCTAGGAGCTATCCTGAGGTTATGGATTCGAGGGTTAGCGTATTGGATATGGTACGCTTAGAATCTGAAAGATACTCTAAGACTCTGAGTGAAGCACCTAAGATAATAGAACATATGATCGTAAGAGGGGATGGAAAGCATAAACTCTCTCTAGAGGATCTAGTAGAGCTATACGACTCATATGGTATACCACCGGAGTTTTCCGAGGAGTATGCATCTAAGCTCGGCGTAGAGGTTGAGAGAGGCGATTTCTACACCCTACTAGCTTCTAGGCATAGTAGACCTGAGGAGGTTAGGGTTGAAGAGAAGCCTATCGCTAAGCTTATACACGATTTACCTCCGACGCGTACACTATACTATGAGGATCCATGTATGCTTTCGTTTAAGGCTAAGGTTTTGAAAACTGTAGATAGATGCGTTATACTGGATTCTACATGCTTCTATCCTGAAGGTGGTGGAGCTATATCGGATACCGGTATTATAAGATGGATGGGTGGGGAGTCACGCGTAGTGGGTGTAGAGAAGATAGGCGATATCATAGTTCATACGCTGGATGGAGCTATCCCGCCTATAGGTGTGGAGATTGAGGGTTATGTCGATAGGGAGCGTAGGGATCAGGTTAAAAGGCATCATACAGCTACACATATAATCATAGGGGCTGCTAGAAGGCTTCTTGGACCCCATGTATGGCAGATGGGATCCTTGAAATCCGTAGATTATGCTAGACTCGATATATCCCACTATAAGAGGCTATCCTTAGATGAGCTTAGAACCTTGGAGAAGATCGCTAACGATATCGTTAGGGAGGCTAGACGTGTTAACGTATATTGGATGCCTAGGGAGAAAGCCGAATCTATGTACGGGTTCACGCTATATCAGGGTGGGGTTTTCCCAGGTAAGATCCTGAGGGTTGTTGAGATAGAAGGTTGGGATGCTGAAGCATGCGGAGGGATACATTGCGATAATACATCTGAAGTCGGCTTCATAAAGATTATCAAAGCTGAACGTATACAGGATGGTATCGAGAGGATACATTTTACGGCGGGTGAAGCTTCGCTTAGATATCTATGGAGTATCGAGGATACTATAAGGAGTCTATCAGATATGCTATCCGCTCCTGTAGATAAACTCGTATCTACAGTCGGCAATCTTATAGAGGAAGCTAAGAGTCTACGTAGAGAAGTTAGGAGACTTAAGGAGAGGATAGCTGAATCGATCGCTACAGAGTATAGAAGATTCGAGCTTAGAAAGGGGGTTGTAGTTAGCTTGGCATCCATGGAGGATGATCCTAAGACCGTTATTAAGATCGGTGAGAGAATGGTGAATAGGGATCCGTCGCTTATAGCCATCTTCCTCATACCTGGGGATGTTTACCGGCTTGTGGTTATGGTTGGAGACGAAGCTAGAGCTAGAGGATTTGACGCGGGTAGGATAGCATCGATTATAGCTAAGGCTACCGGAGGCGTAGGCGGTGGGAAGGCTAGGCTAGGTCAGGGGGGTAAACTTAATCCTATCGAAGCTGAGAAGCTTCTATCCGATATCGAGAAGGTTAGATCCATTCTCGAATCCGTAGGTAGCTGAAAATCGTTAATAGCTAGTTTCCCATATTCTCTTTTATCGCAATATTATGAGTAAGATTAGCATAGCTAGGTTTAGAGCCGCTATTAGGAGGATAGCATCTGAAGCTATAGCTTCAGGTGAGAGAAGGCTTATACTCATAGCTGGTAGGGGGAGTTTACGTTATGGGTGTCTAGCTATACGGATCTACTGTAAACTGGTTAGGAGGAAGGTATCGCTACTCTATAGTGCCGATACCGATCAAACTGGAGCACTTATGGGTTTAGATTACGTGAAGGATGAATTGAAAGACTTAGTCCACCTTGACGCGTTGAGTTTAGATGAGAGCGATCTAGCTTTAGGTGGGACATGGGATCTCCTCCTAGTAGATTTCTCGAAGCAATTTCGAGCTAACGATCTAGGTAGACTTACGGAGACCGTTAGAGGCGGGGGTATCATCGTATTCTGTATACCTCCTATAGACGAGTGGCTTTCAACCCTTACACCCTTCGAGAGGAAGCTGATCTCTAAACCGTATACAGAGGATGATGTTAAGCATTTATTCAAAAGGAGATTCATCTCCAAGATCTTAGAGCATCCTGGCGTATGGCTTATAGATCTAGAAAAGGGAGTGGTTCACGGCGAGGTGGTTAAGGTTGTTGAGCATGCTCCTACGAGATTCACGGTCGATATGTACGGTATACCTCTAACCGAGGATCAGCTTAGAACGATAGAAGTTTTCCAGAAGCTTATCGAAGCTAAGGGTAGGAGCTGTCTACTAGTGGTAGCCGATAGGGGTAGAGGTAAATCTGCAGCTATAGGTTTAGGTCTAGCCTGGTATACTAAGAAGCTTCTAGATGAAGGTAAATCTAGATTCATCCTTCTCACAGCCCCTGAACTAGTTAACGTTAGGACGCTGATAGAGTTCCTAGTTAAAGGTTTGGATATCCTACGTATAGGGTATAGCGTAAGAGAGCTTGGAGGAGTTATACGTAGAATCGAGGTGGGTAACGTGGAGATAACGTATACGCAGCCTGTAATAGCGGCTAAGAGTAGGGTTTCTGTTAAAGTCGTAGATGAAGCTGCAGGTATACCGATACCACTACTCCTAGGTATACTTAGAAGTTCTAGGGTATCGGTCTTCTCCTCCACCATACATGGCTATGAAGGTGCTGGCAGAGGATTCTCTGTTAGGTTTATGAAAGCTCTCAAGGAGGATCCTACGCTTAACGTAGAGCATGTTAGATTGGAGACTCCGATAAGGTATCCTAAAGACGATCCTGTCGAGAAATGGCTCTACGATACCCTTCTACTCGATGCCGAACCTGATAGGATCGAAGGTGAACCTATACCTGAACTGGTAAATTATAAGCGTATAGGTAAGGAGGATCTATCCAGGGATGAAGATCTACTTAAAGGCTTATACGGTATATACGTGTTAGCGCATTACAGGAATAGACCGAACGATCTAGCTATACTACTGGATGCTCCGCACCATTCGGCTAGAGCGTTAGTTTACGATGGCAAAGTCATCGTAAGCTTATGGGTTGCGGAGGAGGGGGGCTTAACGTTCACATCTAGGGAGGATATGCTCAGAGAAGCTGAATCCTCCGGTCACGTTATACCTAGCCGTATCGCCCTACACTGCGGTGTCGTAGATTTCTTCAAACTAAGGGGTCTAAGGATAGTACGTATAGCTACCCATCCAAGCTTCACCGGTAGAGGTTTCGGATCTAAAGCTTTGAGTATGCTTGAATCAGAATCCATAGGTACCTATCACTGGGTTGGAGCTAGCTTCGGAGCATCCGAAGAGCTTGTAAGATTCTGGCTTAGGAACGGGTATATACCCCTACATCTAAGCCCATCTATAAACCCTGTTTCAGGTGAGTATAGCTTGATAGTGGTTAAGCCTTTAACAGAGGATGCTTACAGGTATGTAGCTCAAGCTAACGTAGAGTTTAGAATTCGTCTAATCGAAAGCTTGTATGACGTATACTCGAAGCTTGAGCTTAGTATAGCTAGGCTCCTCCTATCCATAGGTCTCGGAGGTATGCGTGTGGAGCTTACTCAAAGCCAGGAAGCTAGAGTGAGGGAGTATAGTAGGGGTATACTAAGCTACGAAGCTTCATGCGATTCTGTGAAAGCTTTAGCTAAGATGCATTTCATATCTAAGCCGGAGGATAGAGTTAAACTTGAAGGATATGAGGAAGAGTTGATGATAGCTAAACTGTTCATGGGTATGGATTGGGAGTCTATAAGGAGAACTCTTAAGATAGATAAGCCTCTAGATTGTATGAGGAGGATAGTCGGTAGGATGGTGGAACGGTATCTAGATGGATCCGGTTAGCATAGCAAGCTTACTCTCAAACCCTTTAAACGATGAGTATAGCTCTTCTAGTCTTCCTCTATCGATCCCTAGATCTACTACTCCATCCCATGGGAATACATAATCGATACTCTTCTCAGATATGTATCTATCGATATCAAGGTTTGCATCGTCTACAGCTTTACGCCAACCGGATAACCCCCCGCCATATAAAGCCCATCTAGTTATAAGCTCAGCTAACTCCAACCCACCTAGCGATAATACAGCCTGTATCTGAGCCCACCTCTCATCGTAGAAATCAATATCGACTATACGTTTATCGATAGACTCCATAAGCCTACGTCTAATCCTACGGTAGAAATCCAGCGGTTTCAAGCCTCTCCACTGGAAGGGTGTATGGGGTTTAGGTATTACAGGGTTTATCGATAGTTTTATGGAGTTTGGATGCTTAAATCCAGCATCCATAGCGCTACGTATAACCTCTAGTATATATTCCTCTTCGCCTTCGAAGAAGCCTAGGAGGAAGTATAGTTTAAGCTCTTTAAAGCTAAGATTATATGCATCTTTGAAAATCGACGATAACCCCTCTCTGCTGTAAGGTTTACCTAGGATGGATGCTAGAGGGCAGAAGCCGGATTCAGGAGCTAACGTAAGCATCTTCTGTCCAACCTTAGCTATGGATTCAAGCCTATCCCTACCGATGGTATCTATCCTAAGGCTTGGTATAGACGCCTCCAACCCCGCCTCGCTTATCCATTCTAGAAGTCTATCTGAATCCTTATGATCGAAGAATGACGGTGCATAGAACGTGATCTTCCTCACATTATTCGCTTTCACTCCATCCTCTATGAGAAGCTTAATCTTCGCTAAGCTTCTATCCCGCTTAGGCTTGAATATATACCCCTCCAAGCAGAATAGGCATCTATGAAGGCACCCCCTCGAAGCTTCTACGATCATACTTCTACCCCATATAGGCTCCCTATCCAGCGGTTGCAACTGTAATACAGGGTGGTATGCATCATCTAGATTCATCGGGTAAACCCTTCTAATCGGGGTTCTCGATAAGTTGTGTATGTATACTCCATCGATATCGGCTAATCCCTCCAGCATAGACCTCCTATCCCCGCTGGATTCAATTATAGCATCGAGGATTCCATCTATGGAGGGTTCGAATTCACCTATGAAAGCTGCATCGGCTATACACAACGTTAGTAATGGATTTGCCGTAGCTATAGGTCCACCTACTAGGAGTATGGGTGAATCTGTACGCCTACTGGATATCGGTTCGATACCGCTACGTATGAGCATCGAAGCTATCTTAACTATATCAGGTTCGAAATGTAGCGATGCTAGTATAGCGTCGAAATCCTTCAGGGTCATACCATATTCTATGCTTCGAGGTACACCGTCAGAGTTGGGTTCGAATACTATACGATCCGCTATGATATCGCTATACGAATTACATATGTAGTATAGCGATTGATGAGCTAGACTAGCTAACGCCGCTTCATAGCTTGAAGGATATAGTATAGCTATCCTCGTATACCCAGCTCTATACGATCTCGCCACCCTGCCATACTCTCTGAAACACTCCGCAGACATAGAGATATTAAATCCCCCTAGATACTGTATCCTCCTCTACTCTTATCTCTAAACGCCGATTTAGCTATATCATCGCCCTCACTTCTCTCATAGAACCTTATATCTGTAAACGATCGAATCCTAGATTATGCTCTATGAAGCCGGTAGTCTACATAGCTAGATCGAAGCTGGATCCTGGGAGTATAACGGTAACGGTATTCAAGATGCTAGATCAGCTATGGAGTATCGTGAAGCCTAAAATTGAATCCGGATCAAGGATTCTAGTTAAGCCTAATCTCACGATAGATAAGCCTTGGGATACCGGGGCTACGGCGTGCCCGCACATAGTGGAAGCTATCGTTAGATGGCTGCAGATGAATACTGATGATTGTGAGGTTATCGTAGGTGAGGGATCTATGTTAGGTGTGGATACGTTTAAAGCATTCGAAGCCTGTGGTTACCTAGAGTTAGCCGATAAGCTGAACGTAGAGCTGGTGGATTTAAACCGTCAACCGACGGCTACGATTAGAATACCCGATGGTATTGTGTTGAAGAGTATCGATGTAGCTAGAACCGTATTGGAATCAGATTTCATAGTAAACGTAGCTAAACTGAAGACGCATATACTCACGCTCGTTTCGCTCGGTATGAAGAATATGAAGGGTGTCCTACCATACAAAAGTAAGAAGATCATACATTTCTTAGGCTTGGATCATGGGATAGTCGATCTCAACTCTGTAGTTAAACCCAACCTGACGGTTATCGATGGTCTTATAGGTATGGAGGGCTTAGGACCGCTAATAGGTAGAGCTGTAAAGCTAGGCGTTCTCATAGCTGGCTTTAACGTGGTTTCAGTAGACTCTGTCGCTTCGTATGTGATGGGTGTGGATCCATACGATGTCCTCCATATAAGGTATGCCGGTAAACGTGGATTAGGCGTCGTAGGGTTAGATGGAGTGGAGGTTTACGGTGTGGATCCATCCAATGTTAGGATACCTTTTAAACTTCCACCTAGAAGTATAGTGGATGAATATCCAGGTGTACATTTCATACTTGGCGATCCGTGTAGCGGTTGTATAGGCTCTGTAGTGACGGCTCTAAACGTTATGAAGGAGACAGCTGAGCTTAAGATGCTGATAGATACGTATGGATGTTTAACCGTAGCTATCGGTCCTAAAGCTAGATTGGAGGGTAGTAGTATGGGTTTAACGGTGATATGCGGGCGATGTCTGTATCATATGAGTGGTAAAGGTGTATTCATACCAGGATGCCCACCTCAAAGCTATCTGGTAAGGGACATATTGAGATCGAAGATAGGTCTTCCGCCGGTCTACGTGGGTGAGGATGTAGTTAGAGAAGCTAAGGAGTTCTACGATAAGATGTTTAGATCGTAACTAGGATTTTAATGCCTCTAGCTATATATTCTACGGCTATAGCCGCGACTATTATAGCCGTTATGCTAGCGATTATCTCCGAGCCTGTCTCTCCTAGAAGCTTATAGATCCTATCTATAGATCTTAGCGTAATCCATACAATAGCTATATTCACTACTACGGCTATGATCGTTACTAGGAAGCCCTCCGTCCTTACGAGTATGAGGCTTGTAGTTATAGCTCCAGGACCTACCAGTAGCGGGCATGCTAACGGTACTACGCCTACCTTAGTCTTCGTAGGATTCCGCCAGCCTTCGAGTAGTATCCTGACGGAGATCGCTAGGAGCAATACCCCTCCCGCTACCATGAAGCTCTCTACAGATATAGCGAACAGCTCTAGTATATACTGACCTAGAAGTGTGAATGCTAGTAGGAGTATAAAAGCCGTTATACCTGTGGTGTTGAATACGCTCCTCCTCTCATCTCTAGATAGATCTGATGTTAAGCCTATGAAGATAGGTACATTACCTATTGGATCTAATACTGCGAATAGAGCTATCACAGCTTTAACTAGCTCTACAGGATCCTGCTGAAGCATAGAGTTTAATCCTACTCCCTACTTAATGTCAAGTTTCTAAGCTTACCTAGAACATCGAGCCACATAGATATTAGGCTTACAAGCTCGAATTGCTTATCCGGGTTACCTATCGTCGATACGAGATCTACCAGCTCCTCAAGCTTGGAGATAGCTATCTTCTCTAAGCTTCTAAGCGATAGATCCACGGTAGCTCTATTGAGCTCCTCTTCACTTTTAACAAGTATGAATTTACGGTTGCACAGCGGGCAGAAGACATCCCCCTTAAGCTTGAATAGCGGAACTTTACATTCAGGGCAGCTTTCGTTTAGCATCGATGCTCCTAGCTTTAGGAGCTCAGCCATACGCTTGAAATCAGCATCCTTCACAGACATACAGCTAACCCCCTACGCTCTACTAATTTAATAGGTTATCCCTACTCTTTAAGGTTAGTTTCGATCGAACGTTAGGTTTAAAGGTTTGATAATGGTTATTTAACGCTATCGAAGATGTAGGGGTATCTGGGAGGCTCATCTGGGTTTAGCTAGTTGGGGGTGGTACTACTTGTCTGCTAGAAAGAAGCCTACACCGGAGGAGTATAAAGCTAGGGTTAACCAAGCTATACAGCTTATGGAGACTATAGTTAACGATCGTCTAACGCCTAGGAATATAAGGAAGGTTGTAAGCGAAGGTATAGAGTTGCTTAAATCTGAAAAGCTGAGCTTAGCAGCTAGAGCTGTACAGGTTATAGAATCTCTGGATGAGATTATGCAGGATCCGAATATGCCTCTATACGCTAGAACCAAGCTTTGGCAGATAATATCGTATCTAGAAGGGATTAGAGACTGATGGACTTCAAAGTGAGAGTTAGAGGCATATACGCTACGGCGTTAACCAAGCTACTGTTAGATGCTGGCTTCGACATAGTGGATCCAAGCTTGGAGGTTAGGAAGAGGCTAGGCTTAGGTGACCCCATATACGATGAACCTGATGCATGTATTACGCATGATAGGAGGGATCCCAGTAGGATACTGGTCGAAGGCGATAGCGAAGCTTGTAAAGCGTTGATGGATGTTCTTAGGCATAAGATACCATGCATAGCTATCTTCGAATCTAGATTCAACCCCTACTCGGTATACCTAGCTATAGTGGTAGCTGGGACGGATGAAGGTATACTAGTCGATTTAGGTGGAGTATACGGTCTCCTAGTTGGAGCTAGCAGAACTTACTCCGTAGGGGAGAGGGTGGTTGCTCAGGTTCAAGCTCCATGCTGGAGCGGTATGCCTAGGCTCTCAGATAACGTAATGCTTAAAGGAAGGTTTACTAGGCTCTCGCAGGGTTTCGGCGTGGAGTTCGATCCTAGGATAAGGGATGAATGCGTGAAGATGGATCTAATCAGGCTTGTAGAGAAGCTTGGTTTGAAGGGGTTTAAGGTGTATTTCTCAGCTTCCTCTATAGGTAGATCTATAGCCGATATAGTTGAAGATCTTAGAAGCCTCTCATCGAGATATCTACAGATATATAAGAGGATGGGTGAGGGTGGTGTCTCATCCATAGTCGAACCTGGTGTTAAAGCGTTCCTAGTAGAATTTACGAGTGTATCTAAAGCTAGGCTCGATGAGATACGCGGCTCTACGACCCCCACTATCGAGGGGCATCATAGTTTTAAATGTTGTAAGACTCTCGGGGTGATCGTCGATTTTACCGAGTACCTAATCGCTAGAGGCTTCGATAGGAATCTCTTAAGCGATATGCTTCGAGGATACGTCCATCGATCGATCAAGGTGGGGTCTAGGATGGAGCTCACGCATGCAACCCTTACAGGTAGGGTTTTAAAGCTTAAACCTGGTGTGGTAAGGTATTTCGATGGTAGATTGATGATAGTTCAACGCGTATTCTCGGGTAAAGGCGTGTATGATGGGCTTAACATCCCGATATCCCCTGGAGATGTATGTTATACCGTGATCGAGGATGGATCATGGATCCTAAGGCATATATACTTCTCCCAAAACGGGTTGAAGGGCGAGTATATCAATGTAAATACCCCGCCTGAAATCCTCCCAGGAGTGATCAGATACCTAGATTTAGCCGTGGATGTCGTGAGGACATCTGATGGTGAGGTTAAGATAGTTGATTTAGAGGAGCTTAAAAAATTCTTGGATGAAGGTATTATAGGTAGAGATCTATACGAGATTGCTCTAGCTAAAGCTAAGGAGGCTGAAGACGGGTTAAAAGGTGGATGGAAATCGGTGGATGAAATTCTAAGATATATAGAGCCTATTCAAATCTAGGTTATGGTTACCAGTATATACTTTAAACGATATTATCCTTAAGCTCGATACAGCCTCCACGTTATGATTAACCCCAGGCGGTATGTATACTACATCACCTCTAGATACCGTCAATTCTTCATCTCCGATCTTAATCTTAGCCTCTCCATCAACTATGTAGTATAGTTCCTCATAGGAATCGTGGGTGTGTAGGGTCGCTCTCTCCCCCTCCCTCATAATCGTATCCCATAACCCGGCGATCCTCTTAGCTATGGGCTTCAATGATACACCGTGTCTACCCATCCTACCCACATACATATCTATACTTTACCTGAGCCGCGTAGCCGTTTTTACCGTTTACCTCACTTATAGTGTAAACTCGATGTGGATACCCCTCTCTGCTTACTATCTAGCGTTGAAGATTATATTCAGCTACCTCTCTCAAGCGGAGTTTCAAAGTTAATACCTGGATCTATGTGCTGTTAATCCCCGGTACATCCAGAATCTAGATAGAGTTTATCTTCTCTTCAAAACCACCGTATCTGGATATCCGATTACCAGCAGGTCTGCGTATCCTGGGAATAAACCTGTTTCTATCACCCCAGATATAGATTTAAGCTTTCGATCAAGCTCCTCAGGGTTGTCCACTCCCCCATCCACATATAAGTCTATAAGGATTCCACCGATATCTGATATTAGGGGGCCGAACTTACCCTTTTCCACCGTACGTATCTCGGATTTGAAACCCATAGATCGAAGTCTCCTACGTATCATAGATGTAGCTTGAGGGATAACATCCAGCGGTATCGATCCTCTAGAACCGAGTTTATCCACAAGCTTACCGTAATCTACTATGAAGATACGCTTAGAAGAATTGGAGGCTAAAATCTTCTCGAGTGTAAGGCATCCACCCCTACCTTTAACCATATCTAGATTCTGATCCACCTCATCGGCGCTATCCACATACAGGTCAATCCAATCCAAAGATTCAAGTGATGAAACCTTAAACCCGTAGCTAGATAGCTTAAGAGATGTACCTAGAGAAGAGCATACAAATATGGAATCCTTTAAACCTAGATCAGCTATACGATCTAGGAGAAGCGATATAGTAGAACCTGAACCCAAACCTACGATCCTAGGCTTCTCCGACTTTACGATCCTTAACGCTTCATCCACAGCTTTAAGCCTAGCTTTACTCAGCTCATCCTGGAAGGATATCAAATGTAACCGCCTCTAGAAGAGGGGGGAGAATAAAATAGGTGTATGAATTCTAGTTGAAGTTTTATGCATAGCGTTTATCCTGTAACCGTGACGGTAGCGGTGAATTCTCCTTTATCAGTAACTAAAGTTATCCTTAATGTAACGGATTGACCTGATGCTATACTCCCTCTCGCAAGACTTACATCAAGCTGTCTGGATGCACCTGGATCTAATAGTGCTCCGACTGCACCACTACCCTCTATACCGGTATCGGTTATCCTTATCTCTCTTATCCTCACCCTAACCTCTCCATCATTAACAACCGTTAACCTTATAATATTCCCTCCGACTACCCCCGCACTGCTCACGGTCGCGCTTGCTCTACCACCTGGTCCTCCGATAGGTATCTTAGAGAATACAACCCAAGACATTAAAGCTACGAAGAGTACGAGATCGACGAGAGCTACTATAGCACCTTTACCTATAGCCTTCCTACCGCTCCTCAATCTTTCCACACCCTAAAGATATAGGGATTTAAGTTGAAATATAAGGCTTACGCTTCTCCTCTACGCTCTCATAAATTTCCGCATTCAACACTACTTTTATCTAACTCCTCTTAGATACATTCTAAGATAGCTTCTAGGATTGGATAAGATAGATTCTATGAAAGATAAAGGTGTAGAAGATAGAAAGAGCATCCATCTAGCTTTAGAGTTATTCTTAGCATCCACAATCCTATGCATATACAGCTACACTAGATTATATAATATAGGGGCTAGATACTCCTACGATTACGATGAAGGCGTATACCTACAGACAGCTAAGCAGATGTTGAACGGCTATAAGCTTTATGAGCGTATATTCCTATCCCAACCGCCCATCCTAATATACCTTGTAGCTACTTCCATGAGCTTCCTAGGTGCGGATCTATATGCAGGTAGGCTGCCGATAGCTTTAACATCGATCCTAGCCGGTGTAGCTCTCTACCTAGCTGCTAGAAGGCTATGCAATCCTATCGCCGGTATAGTAGGTTTAGCCATACTAACCGTCGATAGGGTTTTCCTCCGCTATTCTAGAGCTGTCGAAGGTGAGGTTCCATGTATAGCTTTCGCTATGCTCGCATACCTATTCATCGTCGAATACATCTATAGGGATCGATCGATCTATAGCTTCGCATCAGGTTTAGCTTCCTCTATCGCTATACTCTCTAAGTTCCTAGCCGCACCTATACTTCCAGCTATACTACCAGTATTCTTCACTAGGATTGGATCTAAGAGTTTTAGAAGCGATGTAGGTGGATCTAGGAGGTTGAAGGGGCTTGTAGCGTTCATCATCGGTGCATCTATACCGTTAGCTATACTCCTACAGTTCAACCCGGTAGACCTCTACGATCAGCTATACATGTATCATAGGAGTAAACCTCTAGGGGGTACGGCTATAGATAAGCTTATACAGCTGTATGGATTCCTATCCGAGGATTTAGCGGCTTTAATCCTAGGCTCTATAGGCTTAATCGTAGCGTTTGCATCCTTGAATATCGGCTGCCTACCAGCCTCCCTAAACCTACTAATATCGATCTCCATGCTGGTATTCCTACCACAGCCTCTATGGTACCATCATGCAGCGGTTCTATCCCCCCAGCTATCCCTTCTATCAGGTTTAACCGTAGGATACTCCGCTAAGATCTGTATGAGGATGTATACTCGATCATCTAAACGTAAGAGTGGATCAAGGTTTAAAGCTATACTCTTGGTAGCTGTGATGGGTTTATCTACGATATCGATCTATACCGTATCAGCGGCTCTATCCGCACCTGATATCCTAGGGGTGGTGTTTAAAGGTGGAAGCGAACCGGAGTATAGGGTTGCAGAGTTGATACGTAACCTAACATCTCCGGATGAGTGGATTATATCCGATGATCAAGCTATGGTATTCATAGCAGGTAGGAATGTACCTCCAGAACTCTGCGATACATCGTTTATGCGTATATCTAGCGGCTATCTAGGGGATGATGAGGCTATCTACCTAGCTGAAGCCTACAGGGTCAGGGTTGTAGTATTCTGGACTGGTAGGCTTGTACAGCTTAAACGATTCTTAGAGTATGTCGAAGCAAACTATAGGCTTATAGGAGTGTACGATAGCGGTAGACGCATATATATTAGGAGGGAGCTAACACCAAACAATCGTTTCGCTTAAAATATAGTTCGTTATGAATCCTAGAAGTATACCCAGCATATTAGCTACCATAGGATCTACATCAATATATGTTAATCCCAGTAGCGTAGAGTAGTTTATCGTAGCACCGATAGCTACAGCTCCATGGTATTTCACCATCCTCCAAGCCATACCATGCTTAGATTTCCTAGAGCTGAATGTCCATAGATCGTTAGCTATAAAGTTCGTCAGTATAGATGCCTCTATAGCTATCAACCCTGAAATCCATACTGGTAGATAGCGTATAAGCAGTGCTAGCATGGATAGGTTAACGATTACACCGATAATACCTATCAAAGCGAATTTAAACATACTATATCCTGAAAGTCTTAGGATATGATCGATGTATCTAACCCACTCCGCCAACCCTAGTTTACTCTCACCTCTATATCTAGGTTGAAATCTATACGGCAGCTCGCATATTCTAGCATCCACGGCTTTAGCCGCTATCTCGACCAGTATCTTACAGCTTCTAGGTTCAAGCTTCACCCTATCCAGTATACTCCTCCTGAAGAGGAAGAATCCTGAGAGTGGATCTCTAAGTTTCCGGATTCTAGGTATAGCTATCTTAGCTATTAGAGTTGCGATCAGGGATACGATCCGCCTCGATATACTCCACCCACCTACGCTTCCCCCTTCGATATACCTACTAGCTACGACTATATCGAATCCATCTTCAGCTTTAGCTAGCATAGCGGGGATAAGCTCCGGTGGATGCTGCATATCCGCATCCATAACGACTATATAGCTTCCATAAGCTTTAGATACTCCCTCGACTATAGCTGAAGCAAGCCCTCTAACCCCGCTTCTCCTTATAACCCTCACTCCCTCATACCACCTACCATACTCCTCGGCTATCTCAGCGGTGCCATCTGGGCTGTTATCGTCCACTATTATAACCTCATGATCTACATGTTCGAGGGTATCTTTAAGCCTTATGAGGAGTAGACCTATATTCTCAGCTTCCATATACGTCGGTATCACGACGGATAGCTTAGCCATGAGCCACCACCTATGGTTGAAGCTAGGATCGAACCTAGAGGTTCTATTATCCTGAGGCTTCCTCGATCTCTAACAATGTACTTTAGAGGGATATATCGTTACCGCCCCCATACTTAATCATAGATTCAGGCGGCTCAGTCTTGTAAGCCTGGTTTTCTAGGAAAGATTTAATTCTTTAAAAGCTTCAACGGGGAATAATCGTAGAGGGGTTGGAGGTGAAGTTTAGGGATAGAGTCTTATATGCTCTAGAGCGTAAGGAGGATAAGCTCGATCATATACCTATACATGATAGTCCATGGAGCGCTACGGTAGATAGGTGGAGGAGGGAGGGGATGCCGTCATGGGTATCCCCGGCGGATTACTTCGGATACCATATAGCTATATTCAGCCCTGATCTAAGCCCTCAGCTCCCTATAGAAGTACTGTACGAAGATGAAGAGTATATAGTGGAGAGGGATTCCTATGGAGCTGTACGTAGGAATCATAGGGATTACAGTACGACTCCAGAGCTTATAGATTGGCCTTGCAAATCTAGGGATGATTGGGAGAAGCTTAAGGTTAGGTTGAAGCCTAGCGAAAGGAGGGTTGACTGGGTTACAGCTCTACGCGAATACCATAGAGCTGTTAGTCGCGGGCGATTCATAATGTATGGTGTAGCCGTAGGCTTCGATGAGATACAGCATTATGTTAGAACCGATACCCTGCTGAAAGCCGTTATAAAAGATCCAGAGTGGGTTGTAGATATGTACCGGGTGAATGCAAAGCTTGCCATGGATATGTGCGATATCATGATGAATGGCGGATTCAAGTTTGACGGCGCCTTCCTATACTGCGATCTAGGTTATAGGGTTGGATTATTCTTCTCGCCTAGACACTTCGAGGAACAGCTCCACCCGGTATTCAAAGAGCTATGCAGTTTCTTCAAATCCAGGGGTATGTATGTATTCCTACACTCCTGCGGTAGGGTTAAGGATCTTATACCATACTTCATAGAGGAGGGTATAGATGTGCTTCAACCGTTAGAGGTTAAAGCTGGGATGGATCTAGTAGAGCTTAAAGAGAGGTATGGGGATAGGATAGCGTTTATGGGCGGTATAGATGTTAGACTCATGGCTTTAACAGATCTTAAACCCTTGGAGGAGGAGATGAAGCGTAAGATAACGGTAGCTAAGCAGGGTGGGGGATATATATACCATTCAGACCACTCTGTACCTAAGAATGTAAGCTTCGAAAACTATAGGAGGGTTATAGAATTCGCTCTGAAGTATGGATCATACGATAGGTAGCCTTCAAGTCCTCGCTATCATGGAATCTACGATAGCTCTAAGCCTCCTATCAGCTTCATCGAGTCTACGTCTTAACCCTCCTATCACTTCATAGGCTTCGGAGATCTTCCCATACCTATCGGATATCATACGCTGAACCTCGATCGGGCTAGGCCCACCTATGGTACGCCTAGCCTCCACAACCTTGATCGGATCTAACGCCGATTTAACGATATCATCTGGTATACCTAGAGGTCTACCGTAGATCTTCAGGGATATCTCATCTAGAAGCCTCGAATCTATGGATGATGGATCTATACCCTTGGATACGGCTTCAGCTACCAATGCAGCCGTTATGGTGTGCGCCATCCTAAACGGTAGGTTCGCAACCCTTACGAGAGTATCAGCTAACTCTGTAGCGGTCGAGAAGTCATAGACGCTTCTCCTAAGCTTTTCAAGGTTGAATCTAGCTGTAGCTAGAGCCCCGGAGATTATACGTATCGATGAATCTACAGCTTCTACAGAATCCCATATATGCGGTGTTAGATCCTGGAAATCCCTATTATAGCTGTAGGGTAGAGCTTTAACTATGGTTAGCGCCGCTATGAGGTTTCCGTATATCCTTCCTGTTTTGCTTCTAACAAGCTCTATGCTATCCGGATTCTTCTTTTGAGGCATTATACTACTAGTAGATGCGTATGCCTCATCTAGATCTATGTATCCGAATTCGGATGTAGACCATAGGATAATCTCCTCTGCTAGACGGCTGAGGTTGCATGCTACTATAGCTAGGTCTGAGAGCATCTCGATAGCGAAATCCCTGGAAGCTACCGCGTCCATGCTATTCTCTACGAGCCCGTCGAATCCTAGAAGCTCCGCTGTCCTTAACCTATCGAGCGGGAATCCAGATCCAGCTAGAGCCGCGGCTCCTAGAGGAGACATATTCACACGTTTATAAGTCGATATTAAGCGTTCCAGATCCCTATAGAATGCATCGAAGTATGCTACCAAATGGTGGGCTAGGGTTACTGGTTGAGCATGCTGTGTATGGGTGTATCCAGGCGATATAGAGTATACATTCCCCTCGGCTATGGATAGTATAGTCTTCATAAGATGTAGCAGGGATTCAGCTACCCTGAGTATATCCTCCCTTAAAGCTATACGTATGCATGTAGCAACCTCATCGTTCCTAGATCTACCGGTATGCATCCTCCCCCCTATCTCCTCTCCAGTAGCCCTTATCACAGCCGTTTCGATAGCTACATGTATATCCTCCATACCTGTATCCTGAGCTACGCTCTCGTATCCCCCCTCCTCTATAGCTTTGAGAGCGGATAGTATCTTAGCGGCATACTCCGATGGTATTATACCCTTCTCAGCTAGCATAACGACGTGAGCGTAGTCGACCATTATATCCGCTCTGAAGATCCTCCTATCGGCTTTAAGCGATGATGTGAATTCCGCAACCTCTCTAGGCCTAGTCTTCCTAAACCTACCCCTTCTAAGTATATCCTCCATACCATCTAGCGTTAAAGCTGTATGCAAGAACTTAAATATTCACTACGATTAATCATCCGCATCTAGGTGTGTATGCTGTGAGTCGATCTATATCTGATGCTAGAAACTTCATCTTGGTAGTCCTAGATAGCTTCAGACAGGATCATGTAAGCTATTATAACGAGGGGAGGAGAGTCTTCGATAATGTCCCTTCATGTAGGACGCCTAACATCGATGGATTCGCCGAGGAGAACATCGTATTCCATAACGTGTATCCCTCAGGTCTTCCAACCATACCTGTTAGATACGAGCTATTGACAGGTATGTTCTCACTACCATATAGGCCTTGGCAGCCTCTCCTACCATATCCCAAGGATATAACCGCCGCAGATATACTTAGTAGGCATGGATACGTATGCGGTTTAATAACGGATACATACCATCTGTTCAAACCTGATATGAACTTCCATAGAAGCTTCCACTGCTTCAGATGGATTAGAGGTCAGGAGTATGATGCATACGCGTCCTCCCCTCCTAAACGTAGGGTTGAAGATTATGTGAACGAGAATTATCCAGAGGAGTGGAGGAGGCTTGTAGCTAGATATCTAGCGAATACAGATGAATTCGAATCCGAGGAGGATTACTTCCCGGCTAAAGTATTCAGGGAAGCTGCAGGATGGCTTGAACGCAACCGTGTACATAAGCATGTATTTCTATGGGTGGATTGCTTCGATCCGCATGAGCCCTGGGATCCACCGGAGAGGTTCGATAGATACACGGATCTATCCTATAGGGGTCCGAGGCTTATACTGCCTATGGGTGGATATGCTGATAGATGGGCTACACCTGAGCAGATAGATTACATCAGAGGATTATACGCCGGGGAAGCTTCGTTCGTAGATTACTGCTTCGGATACTTTCTAAAAGCTTTGAAGGAGCTTGGATACTACGATGATACAATAATAGTGGTTACGGCCGATCATGGGCATCCGCTTGCCGATCATGGTAAATTCCTGAAGGGTCCAGATAGGATGTATAGCGAACTCTTAAAGGTACCGTTCATAATGCATATACCCGGCTACAAGCATAGGGATATAGATGCGCTTATACAATTTCCCGATATCCTACCTACAGTTCTAGAGTTACTAGGATTAGGATCTGAAGCTAGATGTATGCAGGGGTTGAGCTTCGTAGATATGGTAGAAGGATCGAGAGCTCATCATAGAGACTACGTAATCTCAGGATACCATGAAGCTGTAGATCGATGTATAAGGAGTAAGGAATGGAGCTATGTGAAGAGACCTGAAGGTCAGCCTGATGAGCTATACAACCTCGTAGAGGATCCTAAGGAGCGGGTGAACCTTATAGATGAAAGGAAGGATGTAGCGTTAAAGCTTGCATCATACTACGGATTATACTTCCATAGATCTGAGAAGCCGTGGATAGTGAAGGGTCTCCAAGGTAGATACGAAACCATGTAGGAATCGATCCTAGAAAAATTTAATATCCAAGAAGCGGGATTATACCATAGGAAATGCCCGTATTAGCATACGTATTCATAAATGCTGAAGCAGGGAGAGCGTTTAAGGTTCTAGAAGCTGTTAAAAAGATCGAAGGAGTAAAGGATGCTCACACAGTCACAGGCATATACGATATAATAGCGTTAGTAGAAGCAGCAGATCTGAAAGATCTAGGAGAAAAGATAGTAGATAGGATCCAGGGAGTGAAAGGAGTGGAGAAAACCGTAACAGCAGTAGTAGTAGAGTAGAAGCCATAGCCACCATTACAGATACGATAAGATGGATAGAAACATTTTAATCCCAACGATACTGGATATTCTCTACGGATTTAGGTCCGGTAGCTCAGCCTGGCTGGAGCACCAGCTTGGTAAGCTGGGGGTCGCGGGTTCAAATCCCGCCCGGACCTTTTGTCACAAATTTTAAAAATATTTTCCAATATTAAACATTTGATAGGGCTATGTCCGAGAAGCCTGTAGAAGTTATTGTACGTCCTACAGCGTTTATTATCGGTACGATCTTCAGAACTCTTTACCCCTTTTCCTTTGCGAGGTATTCGTCCAGACATTGATGCGTTTTAGAGGGAAGAATAGGGAGGAGATCACAAGACTAATATCGGAACGAGGGCTCATATAATTATTAAGGCTCGCCGACTAATAGTGCACCATAACTGTATACTTTTCGACGAGCCTAAAGGATGATTAATACTAGGTGGTGAAGCCGAGCTGCTCGATTTTCCCCTCGGCCGATATTCTGATGCTCAGCTTCCTAGTGAGCTCCTTAGAGCGAATCTATATAGCTGTGTCAGAGACGTAAGCCGCCCTCGCCAGCCCCTGCAAACTGATCTTCTCATTGCAGTACATGTTAGCGAGTATTCAGACCCTACCCTCACGGCCTTCTCGATAGCATCTATGGCGAGCAGGTAGTTCAATGCTCTATCTACAATCCACTTCGAATAGCCTTGGCCTTGGGCTACTTTCACTATTTCCGCCAGCTTAGCGATCCCTTTTAACGTAAGATAATCTAGGATTATTTTAGCACATTTCATGATTTTCGATTCAGCTTCCTCAGCTTCGATAATCGTCCCATCCATTTGATGGTGAGTTTTTCATTCAATTTTCTCAAGATGATTATAGTTAGGTATAAACTCGGCTTTCTTGTGTTAGCTGTCTAAGATAGGGGTTGGGTTCTCATGGTATATCTCTTTATGAGGATCTTAGCCTCCGCCGTGAGGTATTTATGGAGGCCTATCTCCTCGTATTAACGAGATGTATCTCTACATAGTGTTTTTATAATGGAGGCATTTAAGTGAAGTTTATGGAAAGGTAGGGGTATGGGGATTAGGATTGTTGTATCGGTAGCTAGTATACTGCTTCTAGCTATCGCTGGTTTAGTTTTCTATGAGTACGTGAAGAGGGAGGCTTTAAAGTCTTGTGAGATATGTCTCGCTGATGTAAGTGTGAAAAGTCTAAGCTTCGTGAATGCGACGTTAGAGGTGAGGTTAAGGGTATATAATCCTAATAGTGTTACAGTGACATTGGATAGAGTTGACTACTCTCTTTATGTGAACGATGTTTATCTTGGTGATGGAACGATCCCGAGAGAATATTATATCCCGCCAGGAGGTACGGTAACTATAATAACGCAATTCGAGCTATCCTATTCTGGGGCGCTGAAAACTATATGGTCCTATCTAGCGATAGGAGGAAAGATTAATTGGAGATGAAGGGTACAGCCCACATAGATACGCTGATAGGAACGCTAGACATACCTTTCGATATTTCGCTTTAAAATCCTCCTAACCCACCCTCCCTCACCATACATTCCTACGCTACTACGTAGTATGCCCCCTATCTCTCCATACTGTGAACGCCAACTATGACCTCATCTACTACGACACAGCTCCCAGACCCTATGATAGAGTAGGGAAGGGTGATGCTTTCCACGCAGGGATACGCATACCATCCCTTCAGATCATACTTCATAGATCTACCCTCCATCTCACCATCCCCTCTGCCTAAGCTTGAACCCGCTGCTCATAGCTTCAGTCAGCTCGCTATATCGATCGTTTAAGCTGAAGGGTTTAGCCTTCCTCTCCGTCCTCCTACCCATCCAGTATGCTACCCCGGCTACTACCCAGCATATACGCGTGGATAGTGGTGTAAAGCGAATACAGCTACAAGCACCAAGTATATCCCCCTCAAACTAGCTCCACCTCCATGAAGATCTTCGCTATATCACGTATACTATGACTAACCCTAGCGCCTAGCTTACATACATCTCTCCTCGTATAGCTTCCATCAACTCGTCGATGAAATCTAGTAGCTCTTCACCCCCATCCACAATACCATCCTCTAAACCCCCTAGACGGTATGGTTAGAGTCTCCATGCATTATAGAAGCTCTATGGAGCAGGGTATGGAAAAATAGCATGGAAAAACCGGAGGGGGGTCTGGAGTAGAAGCTACTCTAAAACCTTAGAAAGTTTAGCTACGCTATGTAGGGGTGAATACTCTACATTACGCCCCCTCAATCTAAGATTCTCGTATCGAGTGGGCTGAAGCTAGAATCTTTAAAGCTTCATACTCTATTCTTCGATATGAAGTATAGCATAAGCCTAGGATATGCCGTATATCAGAGAATTCTATCCATGTTAGAAGAGTGGCGGTACGAAAACTGTTAGAATTGTTAGGGGTTCGATAACTTTAACGAGACCATGCCTCACGCCTTTAGGGATGTAGATGAAAGTCCCTTCGAATATCTCTTTCTCGCCTAATCCTTCGATGAATAGTATAGCTCTCCCCCTAATACAGTATTCTATTTGATCGCTCTCATCATGTGTATGCATACCCATTTTCTCGCTTCTACTAATAGTGCTCAATCTGACGCTAGCGGTAGGCGTATCGCTTCTAGATAGGAGAATCTTTACCAGGAAGGCTGCATCCTCGCTGAAAGCTATATCCTTCTCATATCTGACTACTGGCTTCATCGCCTACCAACTCCGTGATCTATTTCCGATATCTAAACATGTTTTACATATTTTTAAAGGATGAAACGTAGATTACTAAGCTTCATCCCCCTTTACGCATTGAATATCTTAGAATTAATCGATGAATGGGGGTATAGCCAGAATGTAAGTTAGTAGGATTTGGGAGATATCCAAGGATGGATCGTCTAGGTCTCCATGAGAAGGCATCGGTTCTATGCAGGCTTAGCCTGCTCTATTTTGAGTAAAGATCTCTAGTTTCGTAGGTAAAGCTACCCTAGCAAGGATTCTAGCGGTATGGATTAAACCGATCCATCCGATAGCTTCATAGGTCATATTTTTACGAATTAAGGTTTATATTTATGGTGAGTGGGTTTGATTGAGTAGAGATTACAAATATGACGGGTAGCTTTATGGATTCCTCATAATATGTTGGTGGAGGTATAAGTGAAGTGCAGAGTATGAACACGTATCTAGAGATGTTGAGGGGGAGGATGGATGAAGAGGATTTCAGAAAGCTTTCCAGAATACCTAACCCTGATGTTCACAGGTTTATAGCTGAAGCTGTCGAGCTCTGCGATCCTAGGGATATCTTTGTCTGCAGCGATACTATGGATGAATTAGGGTATATCAGACGTATGGCTATCGCTAGCGGTGAGGAGTTTCCGCTAGCTATACCTGGTCATACATGCCATTTCGATGGATACTACGATCAAGGTAGAGACCGTATTGTAACGAAGATTCTCGTTCCCAAAGGCGATTTTCTAAGTCCTGCGTTGAATCAGATCGATAGGGATGAAGGGTTGAGGGAGATATTTGATCTTCTTAGAGGTTCTATGAGGGGGCGTACGATGATAGTTAGATTCCTGATTCTAGGTCCAGAGGATTCCATCTTCATGATACCCTGTATGGAGTGTACAGATTCATGGTATGTAGCTCATTCTGTAAGCCTCCTCTACCGTAGCGGGTATAGGGTGTTTACCCGCATGAATCCCTGTATGGAATTCTTCAAAACCCTACATTCAGCGGGTGAACTCGATGATAGGATGATAAGCGTAAACTATGATAAGAAGCGTATCTACATAGACTATGCTACCGATACGGTTTACAGTGTTAATACCCAGTATGCAGGTAACTCTATAGGTTTTAAGAAGCTTGCACTTCGTCTAGCTATACGTAAAGCTCATAGGGAGGGATGGCTTGCAGAGCATTTCATGATAATGGGTGTGCATGGACCTAACGGTCGTAAGACGTATATAGCCGGAGCTTTCCCGAGTGCATGCGGTAAAACATCTACAGCTATGCTTCCAGGGGAAACGATACTAGCCGATGATATAGCTTACGTCCGTAATATCGACGGTGTATGCCGTGCCGTTAACGCTGAGATCGGTATATTCGGAATCCTGAAGGATATCAACCCAGTAGATGATCCACTACTATACAAGGTTCTTACGAGCCCGGCTGAGATCATATTCTCCAATGTCCTCGTTAAGGATGGTAAGCCATGGTGGCTAGGCATGGGATGCCCCCTCCCGGAGGAGGGTGAAAACTTCTCTGGGAGATGGTTTAAAGGTAAGATCGGGCCTAATGGTAAGGAGATCCCTCTGGCGAGCGAGAATGCTCGTTACACTATATCTCTAAGAGCGCTACCCAACTGTGATCCGGAGCTGGATAACCCGTTAGGGGTGGAGCTAGGAGCTATAGTCTATGGAGGTAGGGATTATAGAGCTTATGTACCTGTACAGCAAGCCTTCAGTTGGGAGCATGGAGTCGTAACGTATGGTGCTTCGCTTGAAACAGAGACTACGTTCGCTTTAGTCGAGGAGAAAGGTAGGTATGAGATAAACGTTATGAGCATACAGGATTTCCTCTCCATACCTCTCGGTCAGTATATCAAGAACTATATAGAGTTCGGTAGGAATCTTAGGAAGCAGCCTTCGATATTCGGTGTAAACTACTTTCTGAGAGATCTTAAGACTGGTAGATTCCTGAACGATCGAAGGGATAAGCATGTATGGATAAAATGGATAGAGCTACGCGTACACGACGATGTCGAAGCTTTGAAGACGCCTACCGGCTTAATACCGAGGTACGAGGATTTAGCTAGGCTATTCAAACAGGTATTGAATAAGGATTACGCATACGAGGATTACGAGGAGCAGTTTACGATACGTATACCGGAGAATCTACGTAAGATCGAGCGCGTGAGAGAGTTCTGGAGGACTAAGGTTCTAGATACACCTGTAGAACTCCTCCATATACTGGATGAGCAGGCTAAACGTTTAATCGAGTGTAGGCAGCTTTTCGGAGACTACGTACCACCAGATAGATTCGAGGAGGGATGATCGCTTCATACAGAGTATCGGATCCATAGCCTCTCCTACGACACCCTTTCACCCAGCCATATCGATATAACTTTTTCATCTGAAGCCGTCCAAGGTTTAACCTCCTCATCCTCCACCTCCCAGCCTGAGAATATTTTAGCCATAAGTCTCTCATAATCCCCCTTCTCCTTATGCATGATCTGCCACCTCCTGAACGCCTCCCTATTATACTCCTCAACCTCCCTGTAAACCTCCATATAATCCACTATGCTTCTAAGGAGGCTATCCATCTCCTCCACCTTCCCCCTACATTCTCCTGACTTATCGTCCACCTCCCATGGATCATCCTCAAGGTTGAATAGCTGGGGAGGCATACCTACGTAAGCTATATACTTCCATACACCTCTCCTCACCATGAACATACTCGTAGCAGAGGATTCACCGTGGTATTCGCTGAAAACCCAATCCGGCCTATTAGGCTTTAAACCTCTAAAGAATGGTGCGAGGCTATATCCATCGATACCCTCTGGATATCTCGAACCAGCTATATCCATGAATGTGGGGTAGAGATCTACAAGCGAAACTAAATCTTCAACCCTACACCCCTTCATGACGCCTGGACCTGAAACTATAAGCGGAACCCTTACCGACGGCTCATACATAGTATGCTTATGGGTTAATCCATGCTCCATAGCATGATCCCCATGATCACTCGAGAATATTACATACGTCGAATCTGTAAGGCTTAGATCTTCCAAGCACTCTAGGATCCTGCCAACCATACGATCTACCTCGGATATCATAGCGAAGTATGTCTTCCTAACAAGCCTTATACTCTCCTCAGATAAGCTGAAGCGTGTAACCCATACCTTTCTAAAATACTCTATAGCCGGGTGGCTACTCCTATCAGCCGGAGGGATCTCCACCCCATCATCGTCTATAAGGTTAAAGTATTCATCTGAAGTTCTATATGGCGGGTGCGGTGCACTTAACCCTAGATAGAGCATGAAAGGTCTATCCATAGAAGCCGCTTCATCCTTCAGCCATTTAACCGCTTCATCTATTTTCATCCAATCCCTCTCATGAACCCTCTCCACCCTTCCAGGTACGATTCTAGGAGCTTCCACGGTATGGGTGGGACGTAGCAGCGTCCTATTCGGCGTCCTAGTCCATGCGCTAACCCTCGCTCTCTCCGTATGATGACCTGAGAGGTAATCAGTCTTACCTATAATCTTGAGAATATATCCTGCATCCCTTAAGCGATCCTCGAATGTAGGTGCCCCCTCCTCGAGTCCTTTAAAGTTATTCCAAGCCTTACACTTGTAAACGTACATACCGCTCCATATACTAGCTCTGGAGGGTACGCAGAGGGGGCTATTAGCATACGCATCGCTAAACAGTATACCCCTATCTGCAAGCCTATCTAGGTTCGGAGTAGCTTTAACCATAGCTGGATGACCCATGCATCCCATAACCCTCCCATCCATACTATCGCATAGTATGAATACTATATTCGGTCTACTAGGCATATAGGATCACATCTGAACGATAGAGGGTTAGCCTGAATATAAATCATGCATCCGATCGGAGCTTACATATATGGATAAACTACCGGAGCACGCCTAGTTACCGATATACTCATTTAGCTACATACACCCTATACTCGTATCCCTCCTCCACTCTCCGTATCTCTACGGTTAACCCATCCTCAGCTACCACTACATTCGGATAGATCCTCTTCGCCTCTTCTACAATACTATCCACGGCTGTATACCTAGCAGATATATGGGTAAGTATTAATAGCTTAACAGAGCTCCTCGACGCTATGTATGCAGCTTGAGCAGCCGTAGTATGCTCTTCAACCGTAGCTTTATCTGCTAGATCCTCCGTGAACGTAGCTTCATGTATGAGTATATCCACATCTCTAGCAAGCTCCTCTACGGCTCTACATGGAGCCGTATCGCCTGTATATGCTAGCTTAAACCCTCTACGCGGAGGTCCTAGAACCTCCCTAGGCTCTATAACCCTCCCATCATCAAGCTTTATAGATTCTCCAAGCTGAAGCTTCTTCCATAGAGGACCCTTAGGTATACCTAGCGCTATAGCTCTATCAGGGTTGAATAAGCCAGGCCTATCCCTCTCCTCGAATCTATACCCGTAGGATTCATCCCCATGCTGAACTCTGCGACATACGATCCTATATGATTCGAAATCGTAGTGTAAGCCATCCTCAACCTTGAAGACCTTCAGATCGTATGTAGGGTTCAAACCTATCGTACACCTTATACAGCGTAGATACTCTTCGATCCTAGACGGCCCGTAAACTTCTACAGGAGTCCTCCTATCTAGAAGCGAAAACGTTTGAAGTAGACCTGGTAGACCTAGGATGTGATCCCCATGCATATGCGATATGAAGATCCTCAGAGGTCTACCTATACCCGCCCTATACTCCATGAATCGACGCTGTACACCCTCACCGCAATCGAACAGCAGTAGATCTGAATCCCATTCGAGCAGTATCCCAGGTAGGTTACGAGTTAGAGTAGGCATACCCGCCGATGTACCGAGAAATACTATGCGGTAGGGCATAGCTCTATCTCCTACATACAAGTATCTCCCTAGTTAAGTTTCCATGAACCTTCTGAGTATACCTCTCCAGGATTGTGAACCCGGTATCCTCAGCAAGCTTAGAAGCATCGAATTCCACCGGAGACATGAAGCATAGGTATCCACCCCTACTAATCACATCGTACGCTCCCTGGAGGAAATCCCCTATAAGCTTAACAGGGTTCACGCCTCTAGTAGATGAAGCCCTACCGTAAGGGGGGTCCGTAACTATCCTATCGATATTCGAGAATGGGGGTTTACGTGCATCCCCCCTCACAAGTCCTTCGAATACTAACCCGTATCCACGTAGGTTAGCTTCAGCTCTGCGAAGCATCTCCAGATCCATATCGAGACCTACCACCCTACAGCCTAGCATAGCCGCTTCTATCAATATACCCCCAACTCCGCAGAATAGGTCTAACAGTAGATCCCCAGCTCTAGCTCTAGATAGATTAACTAAGCATCTAGCTATATCTGGTTGGAGCGTAGATGGATGAACCGCCGGTCTACGCGTCGGAAGCCTATCTATAAATAACTCTGTGAATGTAATCCTAGATACCTGAACTCCTATATGAGCCAGCCCTGAATCTAGGAAGCATACGATACTATAATCTGGATTCTCGAGATCAACCCTAAACCCTCTACGCCTAATAGCATCTCCTATCGCTTCCTCTAAACGTTTACGTAATCCACGCATGGATGGATCAAGCCTCTCGGCGTAAACCCTGAAGCCTCTGTTAGGCTCCATGAAACTGGGGAGGTCGGCTTTCGATATAGCATCCATAATGGAGCTCGGATCAGCTCTACATGAAGCTATCCATAAAGCTATCCTCCTCACATAGCTACACCTCCTCTCTAAAGCTTTGATGGAAGCTTCATCGGCTTCCATCATCAACAACATCCTGGAATCCAATATTACATCGTACGCTAACCCCTCAGCTTCTAGGATAGCTTTAACCTCAGCTTTAGGTAGCGAAGGATGCCACCCTGAAACCCTAACTAGGATCCTCCTCATCCATCATCCTTCAAACTAGGATAAGGATATTGATAAAGATGTCAAGGGATATAGATACCTAATAAGATCATATCTCACCGGATGAGATCACCCATCTTAGAGTTGGGTATCGTACGCGCTCCTAATACTATGGATGCTCATCTAACCTCCCACTATACTACCGACGATCATATGCGGGCATTCCTCTCGATAAATCGCTGAAGCTTTGGAGAAGCGTAACAATACCTCGAACCAGCTTACCTCTCTAAGAAGCTTATAAAGCTTAGATAGCTCCTCCTGAATCGCACCTTAACATCATCTACCCTCGCTCCTAGTATCCTTATGTTTCTCGGGTTGCATACACCTAGACCCCTAGCTTCAGCCTCCCTTAGATGCGGTACCTCCATCGGATCTATACCCATAACCATCGACGCCACCGAATCTACGGCTACCGGGTCTAAACCCGCTATGACGACACCCACCTCTACCGGTTGATGAGCTGTTTCATGGACCTCGCCTCCGATTATCCCATCTACCACGGCTAGCCTAGGTTTAAGTAGCATAGCTAGATCCACTATCTTCGTATTAAGCCTACCATGCATAGCTCCCTTAGGCGAGACGACACCCATAAGATTCTTAAGGCTTAAAGTAACTACTGCCAGCCTGTGAACTTTAAGCTTAGGTACGCTAACTATAGCTGATTCTAAAGCCGTCTTAGCTATCCTAATCCTCTTCAAAGCTTTACCGCCAGGTACTTCAACCTCGATATACTCGTCTCTATTAAGATCTAGGATATCCACCCCATATCTCTCAGCTACTCTATCTATCCCAGCTACCCTGAATGCCTCCATAGTATCGGCAAACCCGCTCCCCTCACCTACGACTATACGGCTAAACCCCATATCCTTGAAGTAGCGTATGATACCCTCCACTATCCTTGCATCTGTCGTAGCACCTAGGCTTGGATGACTCGAATCTATATAGTTAGGTTTAACTAGTATCCTTTCATCTGGTTTGAATGCTTCAGAAGCCTTAACTGCTTCCAAAGCCTCTAACGTGGCTTCCATCGGATCCTCAGACTTAATTATAACAACCTCTGATAGCCTCATACCGCATAAACCCGGATAGATACTGGCTATATCTGGAAGATATAGCTTCCCCTCCGATAGCTTAAAATAGCTTCGGATGTGGAGGGTTTATACTGGCTTGTCTCAATATACCTCATTCGAAGTACGTCGCGGTTCTCAAGGAGATGTAGCATACTACGATGTCTACCCGGAGAAGCATAAGCTTGTGATAGATATCCACCATCATTACCGTCCATCCAGGAACTTTCTAGAAACCCTCCTGAAGGATATGGATGAAGCCGGTGTACATAAAGTCTGCCTATTCTCCTCCCCTCCGCAGAGTTATAGCGATATGGAGGATAACGATTGGAGGAGGATATTCAAAGATTACGAGGATAGGATAATAGGCTTCGGGACGATTACACCTGGAAGACCAGGTAATAGCTTCGACCTCGTAGATCTATACTACTCTAAAGGGTTTAGAGGATTAAAGTTCATCAGGCCCACCCGTAGGTATGATCACGACGATTTCTTAGGCTACTATGAGAAAGCTGAAAAGTATGGTATGCCTGTGCTATTCCATACGGGTGTGGTTGCACGTAGATCTGTTACGGAGAGCGAGGATGTAAGCTCCTCATACATGCGTCCAGTATACCTGGACAGGATAGCTAGACTATACCCTAAACTTAAGATTATAGCGGCTCATATGGGTGATCCATGGTTCGGGGAAGCTTTCAATACCTCTCAGAAGAATCCCCTACTCTGGCTTGACATATCTGGTAAAGGTATATGGTTGAAAGCTAAAGCTATCAGGGAGCATCTATGGATAAGATTAAGACCCGAGAAGCTCGTCTTCGGGCTTGATGAACCATCATCACAGTATATGAGATTGATATATGCTTGGGATACGCTGTTCTACGAAATGGGTTTAGATCAAAAGATGAGGGATATGATATTCGGGGAGACAGCCGCTCGGATCCTAGGCTTATGACAGAGTCTATAGATCGTAGTGGATACATAACGGTTTACGGTTACATCAAGATACCCTCTTCTTTACCCCGATCCTTATTATCCTTATACAGTAGTGTGGATCGTTCCAATAGTTTTTATGAGAAACCCTCGGGTTTTGAGGATGGCTTACAGGATCCGGATTCCAATCCACCTCCATACCGGATCCAGCCATTATCGTAACCCTCCTCGATGGCGGTATCTCGAAGTGAGCTGAACTCAGCCCGGCTTTACGGTATCCTTCATCGATCCCAGCCCTCCATAGATCTGCCAATATATGTTCGCCCCATAATCCATCGATCCTCATCTTAACACCGGTTCTAGGATACTTCCATTCGATAGGCTCCGCGTAGAGTAGTACGTAGCCTGGAGCTACACATGCACTTCCGATAACGGTTACGCTTACTATAGGCTCATCTTCGGTTATGGTTATAGCTCCGAAGGGCGGTATATCGAGCTCCACGCCATCCATATTAACCTCAGCCCCCGATCCCTCCCTCCCAAGCTCGACTATAACGTTCGGATAGTTAAACGGAGCCCAATACTCATGCACCTCTACGATATACCTCTCAACCCTTTGCTCAGCTCCACTTCTATACAGCCTTAAAACCTCAAGCTCCTCTTCGGTAATCCTCCCAGGAGCCCTCTTAGGATTACGGATAGGAGCGCGTACATCCTCGTCTAATAGATACGTCACAGGCATATACTCACCCCCCGAATACTCCTATATCTCAGCTCGACTAGTTAAGCTAGATTTATCCATAGGTATGCTAGGTATGCATCGATCGTATGAGCTGCATAAACGTTTAATCTAGGCGAATCATCCTACATATCCTCGGTGGGAGATTGAAGGAAGCTATGCTCTATGAAGCGGTAGGTGAGGGTAGGGTAAGATGCAACCTATGCTCTCGTAGATGCATCATCCCTCCAGGCTCGACGGGCTTCTGCCGTGTTAGGAAGAATATCGATGGTAAGCTATACAGTCTAGTATACGATAAGGTTTGTAGTATGGCTGTGGATCCCATAATGAAGAAGCCTCTATACCACTTCCACCCTGGATCCTCTGTTCTAAGCTTAGCTACCGTCGGATGCAATTTTAGATGCAGATTCTGCGATAACTGGGTTATAAGTCAGGAAAGGGATATATCCGGTAGGGAGCTTCCCCCTCAACGCATAGTCGATACAGCCTTAGAGTATGGCTGTGAAGGTATAAGCTACACGTATACAGAGCCTACTATATTCTTCGAACTAACATACGATACGGCTAAGCTTGCTAGAGATAAAGGGCTATTCAATACATATGTGACTAACGGTTACATGACCGTAGAGGCTATCGAATGCATCGCTCCATACCTGAACGCGGCTACCGTGGATTTTAAGGGTGGTGGTAATCCAGATTTCTACCAGAAGTATATGTCGGTCCCATCCGTAGATCCCGTATACGAAGCTTTAGAGGCTATGAAGAAGCATGGGATACATATAGAGGTAACAAACCTTATGGTGACGAGGTATGGTGATAGCCTCGAGGATCTTAGAAAGCTAGCTAGATGGATATGTGGGAATCTAGGCGAAGATACAGTCTTCCATATACTCAGATTCCATCCAGACTACCAGATGCTAGACGTCCCATCGACACCTATAAAAGCTATGGAGGAAGCCTATAGAGTAGCTAAGGAGGAAGGGTTAAACTACATATATCTAGGTAACGTACCTGGGCATCCATACGAAGATACGTATTGCCCCAAATGCGGCTCTAAGATTATAGATAGATTCAGCTTCGAAATAGTAAGCTGGAGGCTTAAACCAGGTAATCTATGCCCTGAATGCGGATACAAGATAGCTATAGTAGGCGAATATAAGCCTGGAGGCTCCGGCTACCCGTTCAGCCTAATTTAGATACCGGTGGATCCTCCATACAATATAAGACCTGAAGCAGTATGATGCAGATTAATGATCTAGTATTCTTAAAGGATTCTCTACTAAAGGCAGAGAATACTATCTATACACTGTATAGTTGGCTAATATGCCTTTAACCCGGCTGATACTCTGCAACCCTCCTACGATACTCTTCGAGTGTATCCTCTACGAAGCGATCTTCTTTCACCATCCTATATATATCGGCTATCCTTCTAACCCATCGGTCGACTATAATCTTACCCTTCTCCATGGAAGCTTTTCTAGGATCACCGAGATATGCTTCCAGGGCATACCCAACCCAATCCACGTTAGTCTCAACGTTGGGTATCGTAGTGTATACGCCTATCTTAGCCTCCCCCTTCACATACTCAAGCTTAACTAGTTGCGGAGCTATGTATGATACGATACTCGTTTCTATCTCGCATGCATGACCTATAAGCTTAGTCTCTCTCAACTCCTCTATCTCGCCCCTAACCGGAGACCATGGATCGACAACCATATATAAACATACATTCATACACCTATCCAGTACATCTCTAGATAGAAGCCGTAGGATCCTTGAATTACCGCCATGACCGTTGAGTATTAGTATCTTTCTGAACCCATTTCTATAGATCTCGAGGCATACCTCTCTCAATAGGCTTAGAATGGTTTCAGCCGATACCGAGATCGTACCTGGGAAATGTTTACTCTCAGGTGCATAGCCGTAAGCTATCGGCGGTAGGATGATAGCGTCCTCCAATTCCGAAGCTTTAACAGCAACCCAGTATATTGTAAGTATATCCGTTCCTAACGGTAGATGCGGTCCATGAACCTCTATACTGCCTATAGGTATGACGGCGGGTAGATGCTTATCTATACCGGCTATATCCTTGGAAGTTAGATCCTCCCACCTAACCATAATAGAATCTTTCATGTACGATAGGATCTTAAGCTTTTCGAGTATTAGATCCTCTGGGAGGCTTACCTCCGCCTCTATGAATAGCTAAACCTTCGATACACGTCTTAAGAGCCTCTATATTCTCCTTCCTTACAGATTTACGTCTTCTATCGACAGCTATCCCTAGACGTCTAGCTTCATCTATAGTTAACCCTGCATCCGCTAGCTCTCCTAAGCTGAACCCCCTACCGGTTCTGAACGTTCCTTTACCAGGGCTCTTAACGATAGGCTTCTTCAACCCCTCCCGCCCTCTAAGCGGAAGAGGATCTACGATAGCGATTCCTACTTCACTACTTTAAGCTTCCCATATCTACCTACGTTAAGCTGAAGCTTTCCTTTAAAGTAGTTTGTGTAGCCGTTCTCCACCCTCACTCTATCCCCGATGCTAACCATATCGATATTATCTCCCCATAGTACAAGCTGTATGGATCCTGAATCATCCTTAAGCTCCGCTGTAGCTACAGAAGTTGCACCGTATCTCGTATTAACGGTCTTCGGTTCAGTTATACTTGTTATGAACCCTTCGACCGTAACCCTCCTCATACCCTGTTTCACATCTGCTATCCTCATAACCTTATCGAACCTACCTAGAAAGCCAGGCTTAACAGTATATAAGCGTTGCCCTAATCGATGGTTGTAAAACCTTAATAGACTCCTCCCCTACATAAAACTTAGGGTGTTACTCTATGAATCTGGTTAAGTTGAAGCTATCGATGCTAGGCACTATAGCAGCGATCATATGTCTATCGACGTTATTCCTAGCCCTAGTCCTATCCCTTGCCGGCGTAGATATACTACTATTACCGGTATTCGTCATAGCGTTCAACCTAGTTCAATGGCTTATAGCACCATACCTGATCGATGCTCTCTACAGAGTTAGGGAGCTCCCCGAATCGGAACTTCCATGGCTTCATAGATCTGTAGAGAAGCTATGTATGGCTAGCAATATAAAGAAACCGAAGGTAATGTTAGCTCAGATACCTATACCTAATGCTTTCGCTTACGGTTCACCTATAGCTGGAAGCCGTATCGCGGTAACAAGCAAGCTTCTAGAGATACTCGAGCCTGAGGAGGTTGAATCTGTTATAGGGCATGAGCTAGGCCACCTCAAGCATAGAGATGTACAGGTTATGATGATAGCTTCGGTGCTTCCAGCCATATTCTACTATATAGGCTACAGCTTCATGTTATCGTACTACTATAGGGGATCGTATGGAAGGGATCGTGGAGGTAATGGTCTCGCAGCCCTCATAGGTATACTATCGATATTCATATACTACATACTATCACTACTAGTACTGGGTTTAAGCCGTTTAAGGGAGTACTACGCTGATAGGCATAGTGCCTCGATAGTGGAGCATGGTGCATCAAAACTTGCATCGGCTCTAGCTAAACTCGTAACATATACCAGTAAGGTACCTCGCGAGAAGCTGGAGGATTTCCTAAGCTTCCGTGCTCTCTTCATAACAGATCCGGGTAGGGCTCATAGCGATGCAGAGGAGTTAAGGTATGGTAGAAGCTTAGCTGAATCCATCGCTTCGAGAGAGATTACATGGCTCGATAGGCTTATAGAACTACTCTCAACCCATCCCAATATAGTTAAGAGGATTAGAGCTCTCCTACAACTAGAAAGCTAGAGCTCATCCTAACCACCTAAAACTTCCACGGTAGTTTTACCCATATTAACCCACGCCTCCTTAGCTGTAATCCTAGCTTTCCTAGGATACTCCTCCACATCGACCTCTACGGCGACCGGGAAAGGTATCAGAGAACCTAAACCCCAGAATAACGCTTCATGATCCGCTAACCCTGGTAGATAATCTGATAGCCTCTCATTACCATACTCCGTATACTTAAGTATAGCTTCCTGATCGTTTCCGCTCATAAGCCTGAAGCATGCTATCGTATTGCACTGCGATATTACGCTATTATGCACAAGGAATGGAGCCCCACCTGCTACGAAGCTTCTATCTTCAGTCTCTATATCGTATGTTTCCTCGACTTGAAATTCCTCTACATCCTTAATCGTAGAGAAGGAGATAGGAGCTTCGACGATGCGTTTTAACAATTTCAACGAACTATTTTCATCCATACCGGCAGTTTCGCTGAGAGCGTCGCATATCTTCCTAAGCCTATACATACTGAGCTTCCTTCTTCGCTTGAATAGATCATACCATAGGTAGTGGTATTTACGGAATCCATACGCCTTTACTATAGCGTCATCCAGTAAGCTAAGTGAGAGATTCACATACTCGTATTTTTTCCTATTGCGTTTACGCTCGATCATGGAAACTAATGTATTAAGCTTAGATTTCTTATCTTCTGAGATGAAACCTATCTTATCACTGAACATCAATATTTCATCCTTATCGGATAGGCGTATCTCAAAAACTCTATATGGCTTTCCTTTATACAGGTTTGTTCTAGCCATCATTCTGGGCTTAAATCCCAATCTAAACATTAGGAATACCACGTGGTAGGCTAACTTTTCGCTAGTAGTTATAAAACCTATCCTTCTATTCTTCAATGAGATATAGCCATCCCCCTCGAAAAGCCCCCTTAGAAAAGCGGATATAACCTCATTTGATGCTTTTTGGATGCATAATGGAGCCTCCCTATCCCTAGTCAAAACCTTATATCCTAAATATTCTAGAATCCCCATCAAATCATTCGAATATACTTCAAGAGAGTTGCTATTAGAATCCTCCTTAGGAGTTACTTCAAATAGATTATTGCATAAGTATTTAAATCTACTCAGTACATGAGGATCCTTACCCGTAAATTTTAACGTGTAAGAGGAGCCCCCTAAGGCATTGTTCCCCTTTGAAACTATAAGCCCTAGAAACTCCCCGAGATTTGGGGTTACCTCAGCTAGTTTTCCGATAGGTTTTACTCCAGTTGATGGAATGCTCCCATCTGTCACTGGATGCACTAACAGAAGCTGCTCTCCAGGCTTTAAACTTCCAGCCTCCCTCTCTACTAGGTTACCGTTCTCATCTAAAAGATATATACGGTGTTCAGGCGAGCATTCTAAGATGTAGCCGTCGAATGTTTTTATTCGCAGAAGCTTTCTTAAACCCTTACGCCTAGATATCGCTATAAGCCTAGTGTTTATACAGCTCAGATCTCTACTTAGAGTGGAGAGCTGTATATTATCTTTAGGATAAATTATAGTTTCATCGCCTGATTCTAGTATTAATCCACCCCCCTCTCTTACTCTCTCATAGAGATCCTTGATCGCTACAACTTCTCCATCATATAATTGCACCATCATATTGCCGCTGAGACACTTCGAGATGTACGCCGGTCTCTGCGTTATGAATATGAACCCTACGTTATATCCTCCAGCCTGGCTCACGGCCTCTATTAACTCTTTATCTACCCCTATCTTCTCAGGGTTTCCAACTTCTATCTTCAACCCCTTCTCAGGTGTGAAGTATTGCGCCTCCTCTATGACGAATATAACGGCGAAATCCCCCTGCTCCCTCCTACTTAAAGCATGATCTACGATCCTAGATACTATATGGCGTACAGCTATATGTTGAGCATCTACATCCGTATCGACGGATAGATCCACGATAACTATAGGGTTACTCCTACATACATCCACTATATCGATGTACTTATACTCCTCATCTAGGAAGGTCCCCCTCCTCTCCAAAGCCCAACGTATAAGGTTTAAGCTATAGCTGTTATTACGGCTACCTATCATCGGAGCTATACGATTAACCTCCCTAAGTAGGGATGCCCTATTTATATCCTCACCTCTAGCCTTCAACGATTCGACAGCTTCAGCCACTAGACGGCCTGCACTAGATGACGGATCTAGGTTAAGCCTCGAGGCTATAAGTTTACCTTTAAGCATGGATATTTTAGGTAGGAATAGCTTGTATGGGTAGACTCTTCCTCCGAATTTAGTTAAAGCCGTATACTCGCATCTACGATCCAATACTATGAATCTAGGTTGAGGCTCCATCCTAGAAGCTTTCGCTATAAGGCTAACTACAAAGCTTGATTTACCGCTACGAGTATTATGGCATGAAACACCCCCTATCCCAGCTACGAAGTTTTCACAGCCGGGAACGGATAGATCGTACACGTATCCATACCCATACTCTACGATATCTATCCTAGATATCCTAGCTAAAGATAGATCACCTATAGATGAACCTCTACTACCGTATCCGTTAGCTATAAGCTTAAGATATAGTATAGCTGATAATAGCTTCTCATCATCGATTAAACCTAAACTTAGAGATTTAAGTAAAGGTTCTAGGAAAGATTCTAGGATCTCAGGTTTCAAATTGAATGCAAATCTGGGTATACATGCATCTGGATCTATAGATCTTAAAGCTTTAAAGAATAGGCTTAAAGCCTTACTCTTCAACCTAATCTCCACGTATTCATCATGCTCCTCGATGGATACGCCTACCGTAGGTGCGAAGGATTTAACGGCAGATACTACGCTCCCTTCATCGTATATCGATCGCGGCAGCCTAAATACAACCCCATCAGGATAATCGCATCCAAATAGGATATAGTATGCGATCAGCCGAGCGATACCCTCATCTATTAACAGCTTAGACGGTAGATATTCACCTTCGATCGATACATACCTCTCTTCATCATATTGATCTTCCCCACTCCCATAGAGGATTTGATGAGCCTCTATGTATGCGTCTCTCGACTGTAGAATGCTGGATAGATCCAACGCCTCTATGTATGATGTCGGTCTAGGTATGAGTGACGGTACTAGTATTCTATCTCCAGGGTTTAAGCTACCAGCTTCCACAGCTTCTACCCTAGAATCCCTGATGGTGAAGACCGAATGTGAAGGGGTAACTGTTACCGAACGCCCATCCTCGAGCTCTATCCTGATCATAGGCCCATCGTATCTATGCCTTATAACACTTCTCACCGGATACCATTTCAATTCAAGTCTATCCATATCGAAACTTGGAACATATACATCATCGTTTAACTCAACCTCCCCCTCTCCTCCGCCTATAAAGTATCTATCCGCAAATCTACCTATCTCCTCCACTCTTATCCATCCCTTATGCATGTATACGATAGGTTCATAGTATGCTACGCTCATACCGGCTACGAACATATGTCCTTTAGCTATGGAATTCAAATCTAGATATATCGGGACGTTAGACCCCTTCAATCTACCTATACATATATTGAGGCAATCCCTCCTACCCCCCTTCATGATCTCCATGTAGAATTCTTGCAGTTCATGCGGTTCAGGCTGGTAGACCGGATCCCATGTTCCAGGGGCGCATTCAAGTCTAACCCACTTCCCATCCTCACGTATATATCCCAATGCTTCAGCGAAAGCTACATCATACTCTAACCCCTTTCCATACTGAGCCTTCTCCCCCTTCTTACCGGCTATAGGTCCGAACCCACCTAACCCCATCTCAGGATTATATGGCGTGATCTTGAAAACTCTGAGGAGGACGGGTGTAAATCTATCCCCGCTCAATGGATGTTTGATGAAATAGTATCCGTTAACCACAACCTTATATCCTTCTCTAACTACGAACGGTATTACCCTTTGATCGCATCCAGATAGTACGTATCCTATCTCTATCAAGGCTCCCGGCTTCCTTTGCTAGCATCGGTTAAAGCCCAGAATTCTCCATGCTGAAGTAGTAGGAAGTTCAACTCCTCAGATGTAAGTTCACCCCTCTTAACAAGCTCTACAGCCTTAGCGAAGAAGTTTAATGTATGGATGTTAGAGAATGGTTTACTTATCCTCGTATACCTATCAGCTTCATGTATAGGGTACGGTATACCCATAACGTTCGCAGATGAAGCTACAAATGAGATAGCTTCATCAAGCATATCCAGGTTGAAGCTAGGGATCTCTATCCTAAACGGTATAATCCAAGTCTTAACGTAGCTACTATAAACTTCCGCTACATCTACATCCATACCGAGCTCCTCCGCGATCCTAGCATAAGATTCTGAAACCTTATTCTTCATAGGGAATGGCTCCGTATACTCCCCTTCGCTCATTATTAAGCTTAGGAAGGTTGCATCCCTAAACTTCTCGTAACCTAGAAGCCTACCATAATAGTTCATACAGCTACGTTTAACAAAGCCTAGAACTAAGATGTTATTCTCCTTGCATACCCTTAATAGCTCTAACGCTTGCATAACCGTATAAGTGAAATCATACCTGTATTCACTAGGATCAGAACTATTAGGATGAAGCCTAGGATTCAATACTATACCACCATCTATTATAAGGTAATCCGGATTCCAAAGCTCCACAGCCCTCCTAGCTACATAATACTCTAAAGCCATATGCAGGAGATTCTCCCTCCTCTCAGGCTCATCATCTACAGCCCATATATCTGGCGGTCCTGAGACGCATAACGGCTCACCCTTAAGCTCCATCCCCTCGAAAAGTACAGCGACAGCATTGTATATCGGTACATAAGCGAATCTGAAATGCACACCGTTATGCCCAGCATCAACCCCAACTATGTTCTTAGAAGCTATCGCCCCCTTATCTGCTACACATCGTCTAGTTCTTATAACTCCCCTTAGATTATCGGCTATATGCCTACACTCCTTCACATATCCCCTAAACCTTTCTATCAGAAGATCTGTCCCCTTCTCTATCATATTCTGGTATAGCTCAGAGTAGAACAGCTCATGGCTCATATCGTGGAGGTATGATTGTAGCCTTTTGTTGGTTAACATTTTTAAACACCAAACGCATCTAACTACTATTAGGATATAGGTTAGAGGAGACTTATAAATGTTGTTGAATGCTCAACAATCAAAAAACCAGGTGAAGGATGAATACGGAAAGGAAGATAGGATACGTATCCATTTAAAATTCGGTGATCTTGAAGTTGATGTTGAATGTAAACAAGAACAACTCAAAGATATCATAGATACATTCCTCTCGAGTTTAAAGGAGAAGGGTTTACCTACTCTATCCTCTATGACGAGAGCTAGCTACACCGGGAGTGGTGAGCCTAAAACCTGCCGAGATGTTATACTGAATCTATGGAGAAGTAACTGGTTTTCAACAGGTAGAAGCCTCTCAGAAGTGGATGAGGAGATGTCTAGGATGGGATACCACTATAATAGAAGTGCTATAGCTCATAGCCTCGCAGATCTTGTAAGGGAGGGTATTCTAGCTAGGGAGGGGCGTAAAGGTAGCTACAGATATTTACAGAAAAGGCCGCCTATATGACTGGTAGATGTGGAGTATACAGGCTTTAAGATTCGTCTCCATCCCCTCTGGAGAGACCTAGTATGTAAGCTATCTTATCGAAGAGTAGTAGAAGCTTATCTACATCTGTATCACGATCTATCGTGAATACTAGCTGTAGTTGAAGGTTCACTCCAGCTCTAGCTGCTGGTAATACTCTTTCAGCGGCTTCCCTCTTCGTCTTTTTCACCTCCCTAATCTGTTCGACTGGCTTCTGCTTCTTAGCTTCTATAGTCTCCCACTCGAACGCATAGCTCAGCATATCTAGGAAGCTTTGCACACCTACGAGATCCACTTTCGCATCACCGACTATTAGCGGTATTTCAGCCATTAATCTTCGCCGATCGAAGCCCTCTGCATCTATCTTCTCCACGATGCTCTTCACAACCTCGTTTTTCATAAGTAGGTTTTGTAGGGTTCTTCTAGCAGCATCCGAATTCGGATCTATTCTGTAAGCTGCTACGAACCTGATAGCATCCTCTACCAGCTTATACCTCTTAGGTGTATCCTTAGATTCCTCTAGGAATCCCCATGATTTAAAGAACGCGTTATTACGGCTTATATTCTTCTCGTCTACACCAGCTTTCTCGGCTACATCCTTTACGGAGACATACTCCCTATCAGCTCCAGCGTTAAGATAGCTTACAAGAATCTGGCAAAGCTTCTCCCAGCTTAATCTACGCGGTAATTTAAGCTCCTGCATCAACCTCTAACTTAGATGTGAAGCTTAGCCGCATGTAAACATTTCGTGCTTCACGATAATAGAGTATTACCGGAATCCTCGCTAATTTTAAAAGCTGTTAGCTTCATAGTATGTATCGATGAGGTGTCGTCATCGTGTCGCAGTATACATCAGATTCTGACAGGGAGATAGAGGTTATAGTTAGGAAGGGTGATTTACAGATAGAATTCAAGGGATCGATCAACGATGTTATCAGGAGTCTCCTCAAATTCATAAGCGAGATACATCCCACATGGTTTCTAGCTTCTAAGCTTGCACTTAAGGTGGATCTAGTCGGGGTGATGGAAGCTATGACCGGAGTGTTAGCGGTCGGCTCTGAGGGGCTTACCGTGATAGTCGATAAGAGTAGGCTAACGGATATAGAGTCTATATGGCTATCTCTAGCTAAAGCTTGGGTAGCCTATCGGATAGGGCTATCGGATGATGATACTGTAACAAGTAAGGATGTACAGAGGGAGACCGGGGTTAAACCAGGTACCATATCAGCTCGTTTAAGCGAGCTTGCGAATCAAGGCTACCTCGATAAGCCTAGGAGAGGTGCATACAGGCTTACATCCCTAGGATTAAAAAAGCTTATCGAGGATATCATACCTAACATTAAGGGTAGGATAGGTATTGACCGAGGATAGGCTTTATGTACACGTAGAGTATGGGGATCTGAAAGCTGATTTCACAGGGTCAGCCGATGAGGTATTGAAATCTATAGTAAGATTCCTATCGAAGATTCTACCTAGCTTGAAGATCGTAGAGGAGCTTATCTATAAGCCCAGCTTCGAAGAATTAGCTGAAATTTTGAAAGGTATAGTTAAGATAAGCGAGGGTACGCCCATACTATGTGCTCAAACCAGCTTCTCTACTCATGACCTAGTATTGATAGGTTTAGCGGCGAAGTATCTATCGCTCAACGTAGGTCTATCCGAGGATGGATCTATGGATGCTAGAGAGCTATCGATATTCACAGGTAAATCTGAGAAGACTATAAGGAATACTCTACCGAAACTTCTAGAGAGAGGTCTAGTGACGAGGACCGAGAAGGGTAGGTACTCCATCACCATACCTGGATTGAAGAGGGTCGAGGAAGTAGTCGGCGGTAGAGTTTAGCTAGAGATCTTCACATCCTTTCCAACGGCTTTATACCCAGTATCCTTAAAGCTGAGCCTAACGTAGATTTGAATGCGTAGACGAGCTTCAATCTAGCTATCTTTAGTCCTTGAGGTTCTGCTTTAAGTACCGGGAGCTTATCGTAGAATGCGTTGAATTTCATAGCAAGCTCGTTAGCGTACTCTGCAACCATGTGTACGGCTAGATTCTCCGAAGAACTCCATACGACCTCCGGATACTTCGATATATGTATCAATAGATCCTCCTCCAATCTATCCCTCAATAGCATCGGATCGAAATCCACATTAACGTAGTCTATATCGGCTTTAGCTAGTATACTGCATGCCCTCGCATAAGCATATTGTAGGAATGGACCGCTATTCATCTCGAAGTTCAGGACTCTATCCCAGTTAAACGTTATATCCTTCTCAGGGGATACGCTGATTAACGCATACTTCACAGCCCCGACCGCTATAGCTTCAGCTATTCTATCAGCCTCCTCCGCATCTATATCAGGTGAACGTTTACGTACCTCTATCAAAGCTCTAATCTTAGCTTCATCTAGAACCTCATCCAAGGTTATTATACGCCCTCTCCTACTAGACATCTTATAACCTGGAAGCTTTACGAGACCATAGAATAGGGGCTTATACCTATCGAAGACCCTCCCTACACCTAGAGCGGATAGAGCTATCATAAGCTGGGTTTGAGGTAGCTTCTGATCTATACCTATAACTGTTATGGATAGATCGTATAGCTTGAGCTTACGGAATGCGTAAGCTATATCCCTCGTCGTATACAGTGTCGTCCCATCAGCTCTGGTAAGCGTTAACGGCGGTATCTCTAGATCGATACCGATATAGCTTTCCAACCCTAGATCCCTAGCGGCTTCAGCTACATCGAATACTAGAGCCGATTCTGACATCCTACAGTATGGCGTAGCCTTCAATAAGGATAGTATTCTATCCACTTCACCGCTCCATACCAGCTCGCTCTCCCAATCCCATGAATCGAACTCTACACCTACACGTGATAAAGTCTCCTTAAACCCTTCTAGACATAGAGATACAACCTTCCTAGTTATCTTAACGATATCCTCATCTGAACGCTTTTCGTAGAGTTTATTCATCTTCGCTATACTTGCTTCAGGATCCTGATCCGACTCGATGGACTCTAGAAGCTTATCGAAGACCCTCTCATCCCTACCTCTAAGCTCAGCCGCTACACCTACCCAGTCATCCAGCTGTGAAGCTAGCCTCCTATACTCATCATCAGATTGTCTAGATCTACACGATTCCAGCTCGGATTTCAGCCGTTTAACCTCCAGTATGCATGAAGTCGCTGCGTATATGAAGCCGAGAAACTTATCTGTTTTACTCTCTATCTTAGGACTACCTAGTAGGCTGTATCCGTAAGCTAGTATCGATGTCTGCCTACCCACATCATCTATGTAGAAGTGTCTATGGACTTCATACCCCCTAGCTTCCAGTAGCGATGCGATCGAATCCCCTAGGAAGCTATTCCTAGCATGCCCTATCCCTATCGGATGTATAGGATTCACGCTTGTATGCTCGACTATAACCCTCAGCTTCCTCTCAGATTCTAGTCGACCCCACTCCTCGCCTAGAGCTTGTATCGATGATATGAGAAGCTTGAAGAACGCAGGCTTCTCTAGATAGAAGTTGAGGTAGCCTGGACCAGCTACATCTACCCGAGCGATAAACCTTCTACTAGCTCTATCTACCCTCGACTTCACTTCTAGAGCTAGGTCGCGTTGATTCAACCCCAGCTTCTTAGCGAGCATCATGCATATAGGGGTAGCTAGTTCACCGTATACGTAGGATGGCGGCGGCTCAAACAGTATATCATCAAACTCTACACCCAACTCTGTTAGAGCTTGAGATACTAACCCTCTACACTCATCCTCGAATAGCTTCCAAGGCCTCCTCGAAACCCCTAGGATTCCATACCCCCTCCCTCAGTATATATCGCATAATCATCATCTATCTCCTAGATAGATCGCTCTATTAGAGTCAGCTTAATAATTTATAAGGTTTTACGCCGCCTATTCTAGATTACAGTTTTGCCCGGAGTACTTTCTCACCCTCCCAAGAATATACCTGAGCTGTTGAAGTCTGGAAGCTTAAGGGTAGCGGTCGCCGGGTACGGCGGCTCTGAAGCACCGTTAGCATATGCCTATGGGAGGATAGGTGCTCGCGTATCTATAGTCGATATAGATGTATGCTCGACTGAATCCTTCGTTAATATGATCATCGGGAGTAGGTATGCTTCAGCTATATCTAGGCTCTTAAGGAGCGGTATCGTGAGCGTAGCTTCTGATAGAATCAAAGCTTTAACAGAATCCGACGTTATAGATATACTCGCGCCTATAAGATTCTCTGAACTAGGTCAGCCAGACTATTCCATGCTACATAAGCTATCCGAGGATGTGGGTAGAAGTCTCGGTGAAGGTAAACTTATCATATCGAGCACGATCACACCTCCAGGTATGACGGAAGATGTTATAATGAATCTATTAGAAGAATCCTCTGGTTTGAAAGCCGGCGATAGCTTCGGTTTAGCTTACAGCCCCTACGAGCCTCTACCCATCGAGAGAAGCAACTCTACTGTTAGGATTCTAGCGGCGGTGGATAGAAGGAGTTTAGATATCGCAGAGGCTATCGTAAGCGCAGTTTATGGTGGTAGAATCATGAAGATTGATCGTATAAGGTACGCTGAAGCTATAAAATTATTCGATAGCGCTTCTAAATACATACTGTACACGTTTACCTACGAGCTTTTAGAGGTTTGCGGTAAGTTAGGGTTGGATCATGGATCTTTAAACTATGCCCTAGAGGCTCTGCATCCCCCGTATCCGCTTCTACCTGTCTGGAGCTATCTATCGGGTAATACTAGACTTCTACTAGATCTATGCGAAGCATACAAGTTTAAACCTAGGATCCTCAGCGCGGCTTTGAAGGTAGGTGAAGGCATCTCAAGGATCTACCTCTCTATGGTTAGAGAAGCTGCTAGACATATAGGTAAACCCCTTAGGAAGTGTAGGGTTGCGCTTATAGGCTTATCCGATAGAGCCTATACCGGTGAGGGTGTGGTAGGCTCCCCGACTATAGATCTAGCTCTACGGCTTAGAAAGATAGGTACGTTCGTGAAGGTTTTCGATCCATATAGGCTTGGTAGCGGGCTCGATAGGGTTGGGATTAAAGTATCTGGAAGGCTTGAAGAATGTCTGGAGGATACTGATATCATAGTGATACTACCAGAATCTAGGGTTATGAAGACTATTATGGTGAAGAAGCTCGGTGTAGCTAAAGCTTTAGCTCAAACTAGCCCTGCTATAATCGATCTAGCCGGGGTCATCGATAAGGTTGAAGCATCTAGATTAGGGTTCGTGTATGTAGGATTGGATGGTGCTCCTCATGCCGGATAGATTGAAGGTTGCTCTCATAGGATGCGGATCCTGGGGTAGTAATCATGCTAGGGTATACTTCGAGTTAGATGATCTATGCGAGCTTATAGCTGTATGCGATGTAGATAGGGGGAGAGCTGAGAGGATTGCTAGGAGATATGGCTGTAAAGCGTATACGGATTACCGTGAACTCCTAAGGGATTGCGGACCTGAAGCTGTAAGCGTATGTACCCCCTCATCTACGCATTTCGAGATAGCGTACGAGATAGTTAGAAGCGGCGTAGACGTCCTAGTCGAGAAGCCTATATGCACCTCTACCGACGATGCTTTAAAGCTTGTATCTGAAGCCGAGAGAATGGGTGTAGTGCTGATACCTGGACATATAGAATGCTTCAACCCAGGGGTTAGAAGGGTTAAATCTATGATAGAGGAGGGTAAGCTAGGCGATGTACTCATGCTTACCGCTAAGAGGGTTTCCTACTGGCCTGAAAGGATCGGGGATGTAGGTATAGTTATGGATACTGTGATACATGATGTATACGTATTCAGGTACCTACTATCCGAGGATCCGGTTGAGGTATACGCGGTGGCAGGTAGGCTTATGCATAGATTCGAGGATTACGTAGGTGTGATATTAAGGTATGGGGGATCGACTATAGGATTCATAGAAGCTAACTGGATGACGCCTAGGAAGGTTAGGAATCTAACCGTAACCGGGAGCAACGCTATAGTATCTCTAGACTATCTAACGCAGGAGATAGTATACGAGAATAGAGACTCCATAGTGACGCCTATAGCTAGATGGGATGAGCCATTGAAGCTAGAGCTTAAACACTTCGTGGAGGCATCCCTAGGTAGGTGTAAACCTGAGATAACAGGCTATGATGGGGTGGAAGCTTTAAAGGTTTGCGAAGCAATACTAGAATCGAGTAGGATACATACACCCGTAAGGCTGGAGAGGTGATGGATCGTGAAGAGAAGGCTTATGGAATACCTAGCATGCCCTATAGATAAACACCATCCGCTAGATTTGATAGTTTTCGAGGAGAGGGAAGGGGAGATAATGGAAGCCATCATAATATGCTGGAAATGCAAAAGATACTATCCGGTTAAGGATGGAATACCGGAAATGCTTCCAGACCAGCTCAGAGATAGGAGGGAGGATACGTCATTCCTAGAGAAATGGAAGGATAAAATACCTAGAGAGATACTCGAGGAAGGTAGGCCATACCCTCTGAAGAAGTAAAAGTTTTAGCTTAGAATCGGGTAGCTAATATAGCTATGATAGGATAGCCCGGTGGTGCAGCCTGGTAAGCATGGAGGCCTTTGGAGCCTCCGACGGGAGTTCGAATCTCCCCCGGGCTATACAAACACCCA
>Ga0272445_1000234_pt1 | contig 54130 bp, 58 predicted proteins | sample YNPCB0031_FD_194404 | JGI IMG/M metagenome (GOLD analysis project Ga0272445, IMG submission 194404) | Hot spring sediment microbial communities from Yellowstone National Park, WY, United States - YNP-CB-003-1 | ecosystem: Environmental > Aquatic > Thermal springs > Hot (42-90C) > Sediment... | reverse complement strand
AAGCTCCCTCAAATTCTTTATTCTTGTGGCAAATATCTCCGTTTTCATTTTATTCCCAATTTGTCTGTGAACTGTTTATAAAGATAACATTTTGCTAACTTGGGATTACTTAGGAAAAGGTTTTTAGTTAAGTTGTTATATGAGTGTTCTGCAAGTGTTTAATTAGTGTGAGGTTGATATTGATGTCAGTGTTTGCAGCTCCAGGAGCATATGACCGTGCCATAACCGTTTTCTCACCGGATGGAAGGCTCTTCCAAGTTGAGTACGCCATGGAACTTGTTAACCGTGGAGCGACAATTTTGGGGATAAAGTGTTCTGAAGGTGTTGTTTTAGGGGCTGAGGAAACTGTTGAGCCCCTTGAGGAAACTGGTTCTTCATGGAAGATTTTCAAGATTGATGAGCATATTGGCGCAGCAATAGTAGGTTTAAGCTCTGATGCGAGGGTTTTGATTGATCAGGCAAGGATTTATGCTCAGAGTAATAGGCTGACTTATGATGAGCCTATAGATGTTGAGGTTGTGACTAAACGCATATGCGACATACAGCAGCTTTACACACAACACGCTGGTGTCAGACCCTTCGGCGTTTCACTCATATTTGGAGGGGTCGACAAAACTGGGAACCGCCTTTTCATAACGCATCCTAGCGGGACGTATAAGGGACATAAGGCTACTGCTGTTGGCGCTGGAAGAGAAACAGTGATGAACATTTTGAAGGAGGAGTACCGCGAGGACATGAGCCTTGAAGACGCCATAAAGCTTGCAGTGAAATGTTTGGTTAAGGCTCTTGAGGCTAGGCAGCTTCCGCCAAGGATAAAGATTGCGGTTATACCATCGGCGACAAAGAAGATGGAGATGCTCAGCGACGAAAAAGTGGAGGCTTATGTGAAGAAGTTTGTTTCAGGCAAGTGAAGAGGGGATGAGTGAAAAATATACAGTTGCACGTATTACAAAGGATAATGAGCATTTCGAGGTTTTGGTTAAGCCAGATAAGGCGCTTGACTACCGCCTTGGAAAAATATCCTCAATAACCGAAGTCCTAGTCGCGGAAACCATATTTTCGGACGCAAGTAAGGGCACAAAGGTTTCTGAGGAAGCCATACGCAAAGCCTTTGGAACTACTGACCCCTTAAGGGTGGCGGACATAATCATAAAGAAGGGCACATTGCAGCTTACAACGGAACAGCGCAGAAAAATGATTGAGGAAAAGAGGAGACAAATAATAGCCTTCATATCAAAACAATGCGTAGACCCGAGGACGAATCTCCCACACCCGCCACTTCGGATTGAGCAGGCCATGGAGCAAATCCACTATTCAATAGACCCCTTTAAACCCACAGAGGAGCAGGCAAGAGAGGTAATAAAACTGCTTAGGCAGATTCTGCCCCTAAAAATGGAGCAAGTTTCTGTCAGCGTGCACATACCAGCCGAATACGCGGCCAGAGCCTATGGAACAATAAAAGCCTTCGGAACAATAAAACGCGAGGAATGGCGAGCCGACGGCTCATGGCATGGAGTCCTCGAAATGCCCGCCGGCCTTTACGGACCTTTTCTTGAGAAAATTGGAGAGGTAACGAGGGGAAACGCTGAGGCGAAAGTAATATCCTAATTTATGGTTAAATTGTTGAGTGTGTGTTTTATGCCGACATTTTTTGAAAGGAGACAGATTGTGACTCCCGGCGACCTGCTTGCTGAGGGCGATTACATAGCTGGTGAAAACACGTATAAAGAGGGAAACAGAATCTACGCCGCAAGAATTGGGCTTGTGGAGTATGAGGATAAGAAGGTAAGTGTTGTCGCATTAAGGGCCTTCTACATCCCAAGGGTTGGCGATACTGTCATAGGAACGGTTGTTGAGGTTGGATTTAGCGGGTGGACCGTTGATATTAATGCGCCATACCTAGCTATATTGAGGGCTTCAGACGTTCTTAATAGACCATTTAAGCCACAGAAAGACGATTTAACCGAAGTGCTGGACGTTGGAGACCTCGTTGTTGCGAAAATAGTTTCCTATGATAGAACCCACAACCCTCAATTAAGCGTGGATGAGCCCGGACTTGGAAAAATCACCCGCGGGCAAATAATGAAGATAACGCCAACTAAAATTCCCCGCGTGATTGGAAAGAAGGGTTCAATGATATCCATGATAAAACAGGAGACTGGATGCCACATAATATTGGGGCATAATGGAATCATACTAATCACGGGGAAAAGCTTGGAGGATGAGGAGTTGGCGATGATGGCAATCCACAAGATTGAGGAGGAATCCCATACAACCGGGTTAACAGACCGCATATTGCAGATGATTAAGAAGGAAAAAGAAAAGAGAGGAGGTAGTTAAAATGAGCCAGAAAACTGAAAAATTAATTGATAAAAAGGGTTTAAGGCTTGATGGAAGAAAGCCAGACGAGCTCAGACCAATAAAAATTGAGGTTGGCGTTTTATCAAACGCTGACGGCTCAGCCTACATTGAACAGGGGAAAAACAAAATCTTAGCCGCAGTTTACGGTCCAAAAGAGCTGCATCCTAAACACTTGGCATTGCCGGACCGAATGGTTTTGAGATGCCGCTATCACATGGCACCATTCTCCGTTCAAGAACGCAAATCGCCAGCGCCGTCCAGAAGGGAAATAGAATTGTCAAAGGTTATTAGGGAGGCTATTGAGCCAGCCATATTCGTTGAATATTACCCGCGCACAGCCACAGACGTTTTTGTGGAAGTTTTGCAAGCTGATGGAAGCACAAGATGCACGAGCATAACGGCTGCTTCTTTGGCGCTGGCAGACGCTGGAATACCCATGCGGGACTTGGTGGTCGCGTGCTCAGCCGGAAAAGTTGAGGATACAATTGTCTTGGATTTGATGGATATTGAAGATAAGGTTGGCTCAGCGGATGTTCCGGTGGCTTACATGCCAAATCTCGGCGTTATAACCCTCCTTCAGATGGATGGAATTTTAACGCCGGAGGAGTTTGAGAAGGCTGTTAACCTCGCCATTGAAGGGTGCAAGAAAATTTACGCCGTGCAGAAGGAAGCCTTAAAAGCGAAATACGTTAGCGTTAAGGAGGTTGAAGAGTAATGTCAACAGTGGTTGTCCGCGTAAAGCAAAAGCAAATCGCCCAATTAATCGCCAAAGGGAAGAGGCTTGACGGCAGAGGCCTAAACGACTATAGAGAGATAAAAATTGAGCAGGGAATAATTGAAAAGGCTGAGGGCTCAGCGAGGGTTCTCCTCGGAAAAACAGAGGTCATGGTTGGAGTAAAAATTGAAACTGGCGAACCGTTTCCAGACACGCCCAACGAAGGGGTCTTAACAGTAAACGCGGAACTCGTGCCCTTGGCGTCGCCGACCTTTGAGCCAGGTCCACCGGATGAAAATTCAATAGAGTTGGCAAGGGTTGTCGATAGGGGAATAAGGGAGTCAAAAGCCATAGATCTGGAAAAACTTTGCATAACGCCTGGCAAAAAGGTCTTCGTCATATTTGTTGACATTTATGTGCTTAACCATGATGGAAACTTGATCGACGCTTCATCATTGGCTGCTATGGCTGCCCTGCTCAACACGAAAATGTTTAACTACGAAATTGAAGAGGGCGAAATAAAAATTAAGCCTGGCTACATGGCACTTCCGGTTAGGAGGCATCCAATATCCGTCACTTTTGCAAAGATAAATGATAGGCTTGTGGTGGATCCTTGGCTTGAAGAGGAGCAGATAATGGATGCAAGACTAACCATAACGGTAGATGATGACGGCAACATATGTGCAGTTCAGAAGGGTGGGAGCGGATACTTCACGCCCAAACAAGTGTTTGAGGCTGTTCAAATAGCCAGAGAAAAAGCCGCAGAAATTAGGAAGAAGCTGGGATGGTGAGAAGGATGGGGAAGAGAACAAAGAAGGTTGGTCCAACCAGAGGCTTAGGACCCCGCTACGGAGCCACCGTTAGGAAACGTTACATAAAGATAGTTACCGAGATGAAAAAGAGCCACAAATGTCCTCAATGCGGGCTTCCAAGAGTGAAGAGAGTGAGCGTAGGCGTTTGGAAATGCAGAAAATGTGGCTTTACATTCACCGGTGGGGCTTATACTCCATCAACAAAGCTTGGCATTGTGGCTAAACGTGTTGCTAAGGGTGCTCCAGTAGAAGAGGTTGAGGCTTCTGCGGCAACTGAAGAGGAATAGGCTGAAATCTTGATACTTTTAACCACCTCGCGGAGACCAACAAAGGGCATAAGAACCTTTTGCAAAGACCTCTCGCATACAATTCCAAACGTTTTGAGGATAAATCGTGGAAAACTAAGCCTTGAAGGCGTGGCAGCGAAAGCCCTAGAGCTTGGTGCGGAAAAAGTGGTGATTGTTGACCGTTGGAAGGGCGGACCGGGAAAAATAGAGCTTTACCATGTGGATGGCAAGCTGCGGCAAATACCGCCGCTAATATACTTAAGAAGTGTGAAGCTTCGCAGAGAATTTCAGACAATGCCTAGGGGGAGAAGGATAAAATCTGTTGCTATTGCAGCTTCGCCGAAGCCATCTCAGGAGGTTGGTAGGCTTGAGAAGGCTTTTTCAGATTTCTTCAGCATCCCAATAGTTTCCCGCGAGGATGAGTATATGGGCTACGGTGCCATAATGCAAATCGCCACCAATCCGGCTGGGGAAATTGTGGCAACTTTTAGGCTTCTTCCGGAAAATGTGGAAATAGGTCCGAGGATGAGGATATCCCATTTAATATGGGACTTGACGGTTCATGAAAGCTAAAGCGGTTGTCCGCCTAAAACTTCCTTCAAAAAAGGTTCGGGAAATAGTTTATAGGGCGCTTATGCCAGAAGCCGCCAAACCAGCCACAACCCGCTCCAAGGCAGACTTAAAAATTGAAAATAATTTTTTGGTTTTGGCTGTTGAGGCTAGGGATACTGTGGCTTTGCGGGCAGCCTTAAACGCTTATTTAAGGTGGATTTCAGCCGTTTGCAATGTCCTTTCTGTTTTGGATAAGCTTGGCTAAAACCTTTCGGTATTCTTAGCGTTCTCTTTTGCCTTTTATGTATTCTTCCACCCATTCTTTTGCGGTTGGGTCTGGGACCTGCACTGGTGGGTGTTTGAAGGCGTAGGATGATATGCTTATCAGGGGTCCGGCTATTTTTCTGTCCAACGCCAATTTTACAGCCCTTATCACGTCTATGACTACTCCTGCGCTGTTTGGCGAGTCTTCCACCTCGAGCTTAACGGTTATTGTTAGGGGTCTGTCTCCGAATTTTCTCCCCTTAAGCCATATGTAACATATCTTCTTGTTCCCCAAAAATGGCACGTAGTCTGACGGTCCTATGCGGGTTGGCACATCGTAGGGCACTAGGCTTTTAACGGCTTCTGTTTTGCTTATGCGCTTCGTTTTTAGGCGTTCTTCAACGGTCATGTTTAGGAAGTCTGTGTCTCCGCCCAAGTTCAGCTGGTACGTTTCGTCTACAATTACGCCTCTGTCAACGCATAATCGTACGAGGTTTCTGTGGAGTATTGTTGCGCCAAGCTGGCTTTTGATGTCGTCGCCGGCCACCGGCAGTCCCCGCTCCTCAAATTTGCGGCTCCATGCCGGGTCAGAGGCTATAAACTCTGGTATGCAGTTTATGAAGGCGCATCCAGCATCCAGAGCAGCTTGGGCGTAAAAGCGTGTGGCGTTGTGGCTTCCAACGGGCAAGTAGTTGATGAGGATTTCCGCATCAGCCTCTTTTAAAACGCTTACAACATCTGCTGGCTTAACCTCACCTTCGTTATAAACGTTGAAGGGTTCTCTCATGTGCTTTGCAACCCCGTCAAGAACTGGTCCGGGTGAGACTTTAACTCCCAATGGTGGCACGTCTGCGAATTTGGCACAGCAGTTTGGCTTTGTGAATATGGCTTCAGCCAAATCCTTTCCAATCTTGTTCTTGTCCACGTCGAAGGCCGCGACAAATTTTATGTTTTTAACATGGTATCCGCCGAAGTTCACGTGCATCAGTCCCGGGACGGTTTCGCCCTCCTTTGCGTTTTTGTAGTATTCTACTCCTTGGATTAGGGCTGATGCTGAGTTGCCAACGCCAACCAGTGCTACGCGGATTTCATCCAAGCTTTGCTCCCTCTTCTGCGGTTTGCGTTGAATGGGTTTAGCTTTTGTTCTCTATAACCTTTTCTGGTTTATGGCAAGATTAAAAGGGAACCTTCAACAAAACTATCAGAAAGGCGAAAGGATTATGGCTGAAGGTGAAGTAGACGTTAAATTTGAACCTTTCAAAGAAATAGTCATCATGGAACGCAACTTCTTCGCGTCACCAGAAGACATTGCAAGATTCGCCTCAATAATAGCCGGAGGAAAAACGGCAGGCTTGTACTGGGCTGAGGGCGTCGTATTCCTTTATTTCCCACTTCCGGCAACAACGGAAACCGCTGCGAAGGCGCTCGTCGAAAATGGGAGAGTTTACTGGACTTTTGTTGGGTACGCGCTTATGCCAAAATACCAGCCGCTGATTGAGACTAGGGAGAAAATAATAGTTCCAGTTATAGACATGTCATCGAACCCCATGTTCCGGAAAGTTGCAAACTGGCTGAAAGAACAGAGGAAAACATAAAACCCTAAACTGGAGCAAAATGTCTACAACTAAAGAAAACGAGGCGCCTACAAGAATAGTCTATGTGAAGGGTAAAATCTTCTCCGGTTCTGGAAAAGGTGCATATTTCACATCGCTCCCTTGGGTTAGAAGACAGATAAGGGAAAAACTGGGTTTCGCGCCTCACCCGGGAACGCTCAATTTGAGGCTGACTGGGGAGTTTGTTGAAGTTAGGAGGTTGCTCGAAAGTGCAAAAGCCTTAGAAATTTTGCCAGAACCCGGGTACTGCAGCGGAAAATGTTTTAAAGGGTACATTGGAAAGCAAAACATGTCATGTGCTATTGTTTTGCCGTGCATCGAAAACTATCCAAGGGATGTTTTGGAAATTGTTGCACCTTCCAATTTGAGGGAAAAATTGAAGCTTAGAGACGGTGACGAAGTGGAAGTTAGGATAGTTCTTGAATAGGGGCTTATTAGGCTTGCTTGCGCTTTTCCTTGAAGAAGTTTCGTAGATATTCTTTGAGGTATCCCTTCTTCTTCAAGTACAGTCCATACTTTGCAAGGGCGCTCATGGCCCTTGCTGCATCCTCTGGGGAGGAGTATGCTGGGATTCCAAGCTTTTCGAACCTAGAGCGCGTGTGCAGCGCCATTTCAGTTTCGCCAATGTCGCATGCAACTATGGGCTTTTCATATTTGCTGGCAACCTTCGCCACCCTATCAATGTAGTCTTCTTGCAGTGCTGGTGTGTGGTGCAGTCCGAGAAGCAGTATTCCATGAATTTCCGGGTCTTGGAAAACGATGTCTGTTGCCAACTCAAACATTTCTGATGTGGCGGAGCCAGTAACGTCCACAGGGTTTAGGTTTGTTGCAAACTTTGGCAGTTTTCCCTCTCGTTTGAGCTTTTCGAACTTTTGAAGGGTTTTCTCAGAGAAACGCTTAACCACCAACCCTTGCGTTTCGCATTCGTCAGCCGCCAATATTCCGGGTCCGCCAGCATCGGTTATTATTGCCACGTTTTTCCCGGCGGCTGGTGGTTGCATTACGAAGGCTTTTGCCGCATCGAAAAATTCTTCCATGTCCCTAACCCTTAAGATTCCGGTCTGTGCAAAGGCGGCGTTGTAAATTTGGTCTGAGCCAGCCATGGCTCCTGTGTGGGATGCTGCCGCCCTTGCTCCGGCTTCTGTTTTGCCAGCCTTAAGGGCTATTACTGGCTTTTTTCTTGTGACTTTTGAGGCTGCTTCTATGAAGGCTCTTCCGTTTTTTATGTCTTCAACATATAACAGTATCACCTTGGTTTCGTCGTCATAGTATAAGTAGTGGAGCATTTCAGCTTCGTCCACGTCGCTCTTGTTTCCAAAACTTACAAATTTGCTTACGCCTATCTGTCTTCCAGCCAAATAGTCGAGGGCCGCCACTCCGAAGGCTCCGCTTTGGGTTACTATGGCTATGTTTCCCCTCATAGGTCTGGGAGTTGCAACAACCTCTTCACCAGTTGTCAAAATCTTTGTTTCTGGTAGGAAGAGCATGTCAACACCAGTCTTGGAGTCGTAAACTCCCAAGCAGTTGGGGCCTAGAACCCTTATTCCAGCCCTTTTCGCAATTCCAACAACCCTTCTCTCCAGTTCGTGATTGCCGATTTCCCCAAAGCCCGAGCTAATTATGACAACGGCCTTAACCCTTTTGGCTGCAGCGTCCTCCATTATTTCTGGGACAATTTCCGCTGGGACAACAATGACGGCAAGTTCAAGCTCTCCAGGGATTTTTGTCAGTTTCGGATAGCATTGGAAGCCTAAAATGTAGTCTTCATGGGGGTTTACTGGGTAAATATCCCCGCGAAAAACTCCCCTCCTCTTGTTTTCCACAAAATTTTTGAATATGACGTGCCCAGCCTTGTTTATCTTTTTTGTGGCACCAACAACAGCCACAGACCTAGGATTAAAGAAGGCATCAAGCTGTTTCACAGAAGCTTCCAACATCCTTTCACCTTTTCTAAATGTTGGTTAGCGACTTTTCCTTTGCTGTTTATCCCTCACTCTTTATTTCCTTTTCCCCGCTAAAAGTTGAAAGCACATAAGCTTTCTGGTCATTTTTGTGCTTGCCGAAAAGCCGCAAAGACGCTATCCTCTCTAGGTTTTGCTGTGGAAAATGGAGCTTCCACCAATCTTATTTTCTCTACCCCCTCCCCCTCTAGAATTTTCACGGCTTTTAAACTACTCAATTAGATTGACACGACTGACTGGTTGGATGTAGCATCTCGGAAGGAAGGTTTGCATAGCCTTTTTATATTGGTAATACTTTTTTATAAAAAGGTATTACCATGATTCCAGCCATTTCAAAACACATGCTTTCAAGAAGCTTCTCCAAAATCAACTTTGAATTTAAAACTCTGGACTGGCTTGACTCGAGCGTTGAGAGTTCAGGATTTGGTTTATATATACATGTGCCCTTCTGCAGAATGTTCTGTTCTTTCTGCCCTTTCTACAAGGTTTTGTATGACGAAAAATTGAAGGTGAAATATCTAGAAGCCATGAAAAGCGAGGTTAAAATGCGTGGGTTGAAGGGAAATGCGAGATGGCTTTACATTGGCGGCGGAACACCAAACCTGTTAAAAGCCGAGGAAATATGCGAACTTCTATCGCATCTAAGAGGGTTTGTGGAAGTTGATGAGGCAGGGATGGAAGGGAACCCATTTGAATTCACGCCAGAATACCTTGAAAAAATAGCAGATGCGGGGATCACTAAAATAAGTATGGGAGTTGAAACCTTTCAGTCAGACACCCTTAAGGCTGTAAAAAGGGCAAAGGCCAATGAGCGCCTAATAGAAAAGGTTGTATGTGAGGCGCAGAAGCTTGGAATTTCGGTTAATGTTGATTTGATGGTGGGGTTGCCCCAGCAAACCTTTGAAGGATGCCTAAAAGACGCTGAGACCATCGTAAGCATAGGACCAGATCAAGTAACTCTTTATCCATATCTCATAATCCCTGGAGTTGTGGCAGATCCGGGCATGAGCTCGCAGAGCATGTTTAGTGTTATTGAAAGTGCATGGAACATTTTCAAACAATATGGGTATAGGCGAGACAGCATATGGGTGTTTTCTAAAAGCCAAAGGATATATGATTCAGCAAAAGATGAGCTGGTATGTGATTATTTTGGATTAGGTCCAGCGGCTTTCAGCACTTGTGGAAACGTTCAGATAGTTAACCCACCCATTGAAATTTACCTTCAAATGATCAAAAACGAAAAAAGACTGGCGTTTTACACAGAGCTGGATGAGAAGGCTAAGGTGTGGAGAGCCTTCGCACATGAACTTTACAAGTTGCAGTTGGATCCAAAAGTTTGCAGTGAATTGCCTTTAAGCATAAAAATGGTGCTTCAAATTTTAAGGACGACAGGATATGTTAAGGGCTTCACCGTTACAGACAAAGGCAGATACCTTGTCCACGAAATTACAAAAACCGTGGTTGAAACACTTCCATTCCCATTAAGCAATCCAAAGCGCATTGAAAACTATGATGAATTCATGGAAAGCTTGAAAAAAGTTAACACCTTAAATATTTAGCCTGTCTAACACACTTTACGCACCATCACTATTGGCTTGTGTTCAACTTTTTCTAGCATCTCCCAGCTTACTTCAGTTAAGCCGACTCTGAACTTTTCAGCCATTTCCCAAACGGTTCTGCCAGCGCCATATCCTCTGGCGCGGTTTGCGATTTCCGCGATTGTTAATGCTTCTTCGGCTGAGATGGGGCGTCCAGCCACTGCTATTGGTGTCGCCCTTCTTTTTAGTTTTAGCATTCGCCCAGCAACGTAGGCTATGAAGCCGCCTATGCTTTTTATTCCCTTTATCGGTTTTGGTCTTGGCGAGAAGTGAAAATTTCTGAAGGAGTAGGTTTTGTCTGTGTCAGCAATTATTACGCAGACCTTCCTCCCAAGTGCTTCGAGGATTTTTCTGCGTATTTCTTCGGCTATGGCTTGGGCGTTTTTTAGGGGTAAGCTAACATAAGCGTATGGGAGGTTTGTTCCGTCTATGCCTCCTTCAGAGCCGAACATTAGGGCTTGCAGCAAGCCAGCATGTTGTAGGGCGACTTGCTTGTGGCGGCTCCCAGCATCCCTCGGATAACTGCGAAGTTGCTGAATAAGTTTTCGTCGTAAATGGCAGACTGGACCGAGCAAATAGCCCCATACAAGTGGCATCCAAATTCTGGCAATGATTTTTGCGTTTAGACTTGGCGTTATCTTGCTTTCGTCGATGATGTTACCAATGGCTGTTGCAATAGCCTTTTCCGAAACTACTACAAAGTCTCCATCTGAAACTTTCCCTTCAACGCTTTTTATTATCTGTTTTATGTAGTCCTCTCCGGGTCGCCAATACTTTGTTGTTATGGCATACGCCTTATACCTTGCCATTTAAACCGCTTTAGAGGCTTTTGAACCGCTTCTTAATCTCTTCAATGTTGCATTCCGATGGCTTCATTTTTCCTTCGGGGCAGTAGCCCAGTTCAACGCATGTTGGTCCAGCATTCTCAAAAAGTGCCGGCGCAACCTTCTTTACCTGCCGGAGCATTTCTGTTGCCACTTCGCGGAGTTCCCATTGGGAGCGGGCGCAACACCGCAAGTTAAAGAAGTGGTGGAGTTCGCGGGCGTTCATTGTGACTACAATGTTTGTTTTTGCAGCGTTTGGAAGAATGTAACGTGCATCCTCCTTTGGAATGCCCATTTCCAAAAGTTTCTTGTAGGCGGCGGAAATGCTCTCCAAAGTCTCGTCAAATATTTTTTTGGCTTCTGGGTTTTGGGCTATGGTTGGCGGCGTCACATACTTTTTCAAAGTGTCATATGTGACGTAGCGTTGGCTCTGCTGCGTGTATGAGGCAATGCGGTGCCTAACCAATTGGTGGGTTAGAGCCCTTGAAACCTCTTCTATGCTGAAGGTGAAGGACGCATGCTCAATAACTGACATGTGTCCATAGCCAGTCACTCGCCTAATCGTTTGCCTAGCCCTCTCTAAATCTATACTTTCAAAAATTTCGGACGGATTGCCACTTCTCGTTGATGTGAGGGCTGCAGCTCCACAGAGAAGTTCGGGGTCCGCCGTATAACGGAGAAGCTTAACCTTCATTTTCGGGACACCTTTTCACGTTTAGACCACGAAGGTAATAAATCCGTGTTTGTGATAAAACGCTTTTGGAGACCCTTATTGGCGAGGGCTAAAAAGCCAATAGACTACATAAACGAGCTATGCTCCAGTGGAAAAACAGAGCGGCAGGTGCTTGGAAAAGCTCTGCAAGCCAAGTATGAGAGATGGACCAAAACCCTAGCTCTAAAAGACTTCTTAAAATTCAATGAAGCAATAATGGCGAACAAGGCTGAAATTGGCGTTGCCCAGTTTTTCGGGAAGTTCCGCGCCTACGCCTTCGAAGAGTATGTCTATCGCCTATTAAAAGAGAAAATCGCCGTCAAAAAGCCTCTTCAAGTTTTTTGGGGCGAAAAATGTCTTGTTTGGCAGGAAGGCGAGAAAAGCTATGCCATGGAATTTGACATTTCCATTGGACGAAAAGTGGACGAGTTTATTGACCCCGCTGTGGTTTTTGACGCTAAAGTAGAGCTTGATTCAGCCAGGCTTAAAACAGCTTTGGCTTCCTTCGCCATTTTAAAAAGTTGGAAGCCAAGGGTTAAGTGCATACTTGTTTATGTTGCAAAGGATTTGGAAAGCACTCTTTTGGTTTTAGCCAAAAAATGGGTTGATGGGGTCTTCCGTTTTAGTCTGGAAAAAGATGAAACGTCAGCTTTTCTAAATTATATTTCAAATTGTCTTTGAAAAGAGTTAGATTTTCTCGTATATGCGGTCGCTGGAGAATCTTCCGCTTTCCATCTCCATCTCAATTTCCCTCAGCAAAAGTATCCGCTTGAAAGTGGGCGGGTGTGTTGAAAACCACGTGTTAATTTTTGCCCATGTTGATTTTGCCTCTTTCTCCATGGCTAGTTCCAGTTCCCGCTCGTCTAAAACGCCATCCCTGTCCAAGTCGTATTCCTCTTTTTTCTCCATTATGGAGGATATTTCCAGCTTCGCCATCGCCGGGTCACCAATGTAGAAGGTTCTGGCGCCGGAGGGCGGCTTAGGCGAAAGCGACAGTCCATAGGTGATTTTTGCTAATGCGCTTTGGAGGCTTCTAGGCGAACCAGTCAAGTAGGCTGAGTAGGCGTCTGCATAGTGCTCCCTAAGCCTACTAAGCCCCATGACGCATAAGAGTGACACGATGTAGACTATGTAGGAGATTATTGCCACTGCGAGAAAGGCTGCCTTTATGCTGCCTTCTTCCTTCTTTTTTGAGGCTGGCACCCACCTTCCAGCTTCCCATGTTGCCCGAGCAATCAAGTAGGCGAGTAGTGGCAGGGCTGAAAGCACTGTCATAACTATGAAGTCTTTGTGTTTTATGTGGCCTAGCTCGTGGCCTATTACGCCCCTAATCTCGTCTTTGTTAAGTTTCTTGAGGAGTCCTTCATGTACTGCTAGGGTGGCGTCTTTTGCTGTTCTGCCGAAGACGAAGGCGTTTGGCGTTTCATCTGGCACTATGGCCAGTTTCGGCATGGGCAGTCCAGACTTGTCCGCTAATTCTTTCACTGTTTCTTCAAGCCATGGGTTTTCTCCCTTCTCCAGATAGCGGAGCCTAGTTGAGCTTGCCACCACTGTTGGGCCTATCAAATATTGGATGAGTATGAATAGTGCTGTGCCTATTATGGCGTAGATGAGGCTGAACTGGAAGATTATCATTATTGCCGATAAGAAAAGCGCGAATATGAAGGCTACTAGGAATATGGATGTGCCCATTGCAAGCTTTAGCTCGGCCAGCCTTCCCAAGGGCTCACCAGCATTCTTCTAGTTAAAAGCGTAAAAGGCATCTTTGGTTAAAGCTTTATCCCTCACTTCACGTACTTCTTCGGATTTTTCCTAAACTCCTCCTCGCACGTTTTAGAGCAAAAGTAGATTGTGCGACCTTCGTGTTCAATTTTGCTGAAAGCCGTTTCCGGGTCTATTTTCATTCCGCAAACCGGATCGGTTACAAGAACCTTCTTCACCATGGCTTTCACCTCCTCCGGTTCATACTTCCTTAAAGTTTGACTGTTTAGGGCGACAATAACCGTGCTGAAGGACATTATTAGTGCACCAACCGCCGCTGGCAGTGTCACGCCAAAACCCGATAGGATTCCAGCCGCCAATGGAATTGTTATTATGTTGTAGCCTGCAGCCCACCATAGGTTTTGAGCCATCTTCGCATAGGTTTTACGCGAAATGTCTATGACTTTTACAACATCTCTTGGGTCGTTTTTTACTAGGATTATGTCTGCGCTTTCTATGGCTACGTCTGTTCCTGCGCCTATGGCTATGCCAACATCAGCCGTTACAAGGGCTGGCGCGTCGTTCACACCGTCGCCGACCATGGCAACTCTATAGCCCTCTTCCTTGAGCTTTTTTATTTTTTCAGCCTTTTCGTCTGGGAGGACCCTTGCGAAATACTTGTCTATGGCTAGCTCCTTTGCAACCCAACGGGCAACCTCCTCAGAATCACCAGTCAACATGTAAACTTTCAAGCCGTTCTCCTTCAGCTTTTTAACAGCCTCGCGGCTCTCCTCTCTTATGCTGTCTGCCAAAGCAAAAGCACCAGCAAGCTTCCCATTCACAACGGTGAAGACAACCGTTTTGCCCTGTTCTTGCAGCTCCCTTATTTTTGGGTCTTCAACGGCTATTCCCAACTCTTCTAGCAAGTTTATGCTTCCAACATAAACCTCTTTTCTTCCAACTTTTCCGTAGGCGCCTTTTCCGGGCAAAGCCTTAAAATCCTTAGCTTGTGAGGCTTTGACGCCTTTGCTTTCGGCGTGTTCCACTATGGCTTTTGCTATTACGTGTTCGGAGTTTAGCTCCACGCTTGCCGTTAGCCCCAAAAGCTTCTTTTCTGGTATGAAGGCGACGACGTCGCTGACTCCGAATTTTCCAACGGTTAAAGTGCCAGTCTTATCAAAGACAATGGCGTTGACATCCTTAACCATTTCGAAGGCTCGCCTATCCCTTATGAGGATTCCATTCTTCGCCGTTATGGATGTTGAAAGTGCTACAACCAGTGGTATGGCTAAACCCAAAGCGTGGGGACAAGCGATAACGAGAACTGTTACGGCTCTTTCTAGGGCGAAATCCAAGCTAGCCATGAAAGACCATACTGTGAAGGTTATAATGCCAACGCTTAACGCCACATAGAAAAGTAGTGCAGCAGCCCTATTTGCCAAATCCTGTGTTCGCGAACGGCTTTCCTGGGCTTGCCTAACTAGCTTAATAACCTGCGCCAGATAGGTTTCTTCGCCTGTCCGCTCTATCCGCACTTTTAGGATGCCATCCCCATTTATTGAGCCTCCAACAACCTTGTCCCCAACCTTTTTGCCTATCGGCTTTGACTCGCCCGTCAATAAAGCCTCATTAACATATGATTCGCCTTCGATGACCATGCCGTCTGATGGGATTTTCTCGCCTGGTCTGACGAGGACAACGTCGCCTTTATTTAGTTGGGATACTGGTGTGTCTATGATTTCGCCGTCTTTTATTAGGTGGGCTGTTGTCGGCATTATGCGGACAAGCTCCTCCAAAGCCATGGAAGCCCCCATGACGCTTTTTGCCTCTATCCAGTGCCCAAGGAGCATAACATCAATTAGGGTTGCAAGCTCCCAGAAGAAGTCCTTGCCGCTTATAAGTTGGAAGACTGTTCCAAGCGAGTAGAACATAGCCACAGACATAGCCATGCCAATAAGCGTCATCATCCCGGGCTGTCTGCCCTTCACCTCTTCGGCTAAACCCTTTAGGAAAGGCCACCCGCCATAAAGATAGACGATTACGGATAGGAGGGCCAGCACTTCTTTCTGGTAGGGAATTTTTATCCATCCCAAGCCAAGCCACATCTGAATCATTTCTGAAAGAAGCAGAATTGGCACCGTTAGTATTAGCGAAACCCAGAATCGCCGCTTAAACTCCCCCACGTGGTGAACGTGGTGATGATGGCTGTGAGCACTATGCGCGCTCAAGCATTTCCCTCTGAAAATTTTAGCCCTTCAGTCTTTCCAAAATTATCGCTGGGCAAATCTTCTTAACGCCCTCGATAGGCCCAATTTTTTCTGATATAAGCCTTGTGAGTTCTCGTCCATCCTTCGTCCATATTTCAGTCATTATCATGTGGTCTCCTGTGGATGTGGCTACACAGCGGATTTCCTTGAAATCGCAGAGTTTTTGGGCGACTTCTAAAAGTTTCGGAGGGTCCACGTCTATGCCTACTATTGCAACAGTGTTTAATCCTATTTTCGCTGGGTCTATTTCCACCGTGAACCTTTTTATCACGCCATTTTCCTTTAAGGCTTGAACCCTTTTCCTTATTGTTGATTCGCTCAGCCTCAATTTTTTGGCTATATCCATGAAAGCGAGTCGCCCATTCTCCTCTAGGAGTTTTAGGATTTTGAGGTCGAGCTCGTCTATTTCCGCAATCTTTTTTACCATTTTCGTACCATTCTATACGTTTTTAGCCGAATTTTGTACGAAAAGCATATAAGCCTTGAAGGATAAAAGGATTGTGGTTTAAAAGTTTGAGGAGGAATGAAATAGATGGAAAAATTTGAAGAGAAAAAGCCGCTGTTGAGCCTCGGCGAAGTTGTCCCAGACTTTGAGGCGGTCACAACGCATGGGAAGATTAGGCTTTCAGACTTTAAGGGAAAATGGGTTATACTGTTTTCGCATCCAGCTGACTTCACACCAGTTTGCACAACAGAATTTGTGGCTTTTGCCCAAATTCATCCAGAGCTCGTTAAGCGAAACGTTCAGCTTATAGGATTAAGCATCGACAGCGTTTACTCCCATATTGCTTGGGTCAGAACTATAAAGGAAAAGTTTGGTGTAACCATACCTTTTCCGGTTATTGCCGACTTGGACATGAAAGTCGCTAACCTATTTGGCATGATACACCCAAAACAGAGCACAACAGCTGCCGTCCGCTGCGTCTTTGTAATAGACCCAGAAATGAAACTGCGGGCAATGATATACTATCCGCTGAATGTTGGAAGAAACATGGACGAGATTTTGAGGCTAATAGATGCCTTACAAACAGCCGACAAATACAAGGTGGCTTTACCAGCCAACTGGAGACCAGGCGACCCAGTAATAGTGCCACCGCCAACAACACAGGAAGAAGCCGAAAAACGCTTGCAAGAGGGCTACGAGTGTGTCGACTGGTTTCTCTGCAAGAAGAAGCTCCCATAACCCACCTTTTTATCCTATGCTTTTAAGAGGTGAAATGTTTGGTGCAAAAACTTCTTTCCACAGCCAAACTTGTTAAGGACTTGAGGATAGCCGTTGACAATGGAAGAGCCCACAGCGTCTGCCTAGACCTACCACCAGAACTAGGAACAGACATGGGACCGACAGCCCTTGAGTTGGGCGTTATGAGCTATGCTGGATGCTTCGCAACAATTTTCGCTTTAATGGCTAAGAAAATGAGAGTTCCGCTTAAAGACCTGGAGGTTAAGCTTGAAGCCGTAAAATCCGATGAGGCTGGAACCGTGACAGAAGCAGCCTTTAACATCGCGGTTAAAACAGACGCCGCAGAAGAAACAGTCCAAAGAATCTTTAAGCTGACGGTGGAAAACTGCCCAGTTGGGAAGCTTTTCGAAAGAGCCGGAGTCAAAGTCAGCTACAACATTAAAACAGAAAAATAGGGAGTGTGCTCTTGGAAAAGTGGGAATGCCTAATTTGCGGCTACATTTACGACCCAGAAGTAGGAGACCCAGAACACGGCGTAAAACCCGGCACACCCTTCGAGGCACTGCCCGAAAACTGGGTTTGCCCCATCTGCGGCGCCCCTAAAGACCAGTTTGTAAAGAAAAGTTAAGAATGGAGGTGTATGCCTATGGAGCAAACCAAACTATATGTTCTACCCCAACTGCCTTACGGCTATGGGGATTTACAGCCCTACATGTCTGAAGAGCAGTTAAGGATACATCACAGCAAACATCATCAAGCCTATGTTAATGGGGCTAACGCTATACTTCAACGACTGGATAAGGCACGCAAAGAAAACGCCGAAATCGATGTAAAGGCTACGCTTAAAGAGCTTTCATGGAACGTTGCCGGACACTTATTGCACTCGCTGTTTTGGGGCAACTTGGCACCGCCAAACAAGGGCGGCGGAAAACCCGGCGGAATTTTAGCTGACAAAATAAATGCAGAATTTGGAAGTTTTGAGCGCTTTCAAAAGGAGTTTTCCCAAGCAGCCGTAAGCGTTGAAGGTTCTGGCTGGGCGGCTCTAACCCTTTGTAGGCAGACTGGACGCCTAATGCTGATGCAGGTGGAAAAGCATAACGTGAACGTTTATCCAATGTTCCGAATCGTAATGGTTCTCGACGTTTTCGAGCACGCCTACTACATCGACTACAAAAATGACCGCGGCAAATTCGTTGAGGCTTTCTGGAAAATTGTCAACTGGGACGAGGTCAGCAGGCGACTGGAAGAGGCCTAAAATAGGACTGGTGAATATGCCGAAAATTCTAGTCCTCTATTACAGTAGGACTGGAAACACTGAGAAGATGGCTAAGGCTGTGACTGAAGGAGCAAAAACAGTGCAAGGCGTCGAGGTTGAGTTAACCTATCACGCTACACCAGAACAGCTTGAAGAGTATGACGCCATAATTGTGGGTACGCCCACGTATCATCACGACACAACGGTTGATATCAAAATGCTCTTCGAGGAAGCCGCCGTGAAAGGCATAAACTTGAAAGGCAAGGTTGGCGCCGCCTTCGGCTCTTATGGATGGAGCGGCGAAGCCCCAAAACTTGTCCTTGAAATTTTAAAGAACAAGTTTGAGATGAAAGTGGCTGAACCGCCATTGCTAATACGGTACACGCCAGATGCGAATGGTTTAGAAAAATGTAAAGAACTTGGGCGTAGGATTGCCGAAAGGCTTGTTAAAGCTTAGCATAGACATTAAAATAGTTCCTTCAACATAATGATGGGTGGGAGCTAAAGTGTCTTCAAAAAATGAGCTTTTGAAATTCATAAAGAAACAGATTGAAGTTGAGAATGAAATTGTTGACTCGCTTAACGAAGCCCTTAAGAACATTAGGAATCCGTCCGTTAAAGGTGTTTTAAGAGGAATTTCGCTGGATTCCTTAAAACATGCGGAAATGTATGATGCCGCCCTAAAACTTTTAACCACAACCCAACAAGCCCTTGCGCAGGAACACCTCGACAAACAAAGGAGCCTTGTAGAGAGGCATATTCGCATAGAAGCCGAGCTTATAAAGAAGATTAGCGATATGCTTCCAACCGTTGAGAATGAAAAGGTTAAGCTTCTCTTGAACGCCATACTAGCCGACGAAAGAAGGCATCATGAGCTTCTAAAAGAAGTTTTAGAAATCATTGTTAGAGGCGAAACCATAACTGAAGAGGATTGGTGGGATATCCTCTGGAAAAATGTTCCATTCCATGGCGCACCGGGCGGATAGCCCAAAATGCCTCTTTAGTTTCCATTTTTCTTTGTTTTTGGCAAGACTTTTAAATGGTTGGATACAAAATTGAAGGGAGGTGAAACGTTTGGTTTCTAAAAAGTTGTTAGAACTGTTGAACGACGCCATCGCGAGGGAAATGCAAGTTTCCATACAATACATGTGGCAACACGTCCAATGGAGCGGTGTTAAAGGCTTCGCAGTTCAAGAAGAGCTTAAAAAGGTGGCGATAACGGAAATGAAGCATGCAGAAGCCATCGCCGAAAGGCTTCTCTACCTTGGCGGAACACCCACTACAAAACCCACAGAAATTTTTGTAGGCAAAAACCTAAAGGAGATGATTGAACGCGACATCAAAGACGAAGAGAACGCCATAAACCTCTACAGGGAAATAATAGCCCAAGCCCGCAAAGAAAACGACATAACAACAGCCCACCTATTCGAAGAGATCCTAGAAGACGAAGAGGAACACCACGACCTATTCACAACCCTAGCAGAAGAACTATAGAAAAATAACCAGCATTTTTCTCACATTTCCCCAACTTATATTTTCACCAATTTTCTATTCTCCGTTACCCGGGAACCGTTTCCAAAACTAGAGGAAGGAGAAAATGGAATTTAGAGACCAGCCATTTTCGCGTTATCACAAAAGTTTAATGTTCATTAAAATCATATCATGTAGTTAAACGCTAAACCAAGATGGAGGTGAAAATGGCGTGTTGTCTCAAATTCCAATTAAAATTGACAAGGTTGAAAAGAAGCTTCTAGACTGCGAAATATTGCGCGTTGCCATAATCGCCGAATTAGACGCTGTAAACCTCTACGAACAACTAGCAGCATCAACAACAAACGAAAACTTAAAGAAAGTGCTTTTGGAAGTGGCTAGAGAAGAAAAAACCCATGTCGGCGAGTTCCAAACACTACTATTAAAAGAGGACAAAGAGCAAGCCGAAGAACTTGAGAAAGGTAAGAAAGAAGCCGAAGATATTACAAGATAGCCTAAAATAAGTATGCGAAAGGTCTTCTCAAGTTATGCTTATATCAAATCGCCCTTATACTTCCACTAAGGAGGAAGGAGGATAAATGGGAAAGAAAACAATAGCGACATCAACCATAATTATTATTGTTCTGGCAATAGCAATTGTAGCCATACTAAATCAAAGTCGAGGGGAACCATCAAATGGCACAAAAATATATGTTGATCCACCCATAATAAAAGAGGAAGCCAGACAACCGCCTTTTACATTCCACATCTATATATCAGTCCATAATGTTACAAACATGGTTTCTTGTGAGTTTAATATGAGCTACACGCCAGGTATTTTCGTTGTAAATCAAATAAACAAGCTTAAAGTCCAAGACCAATATCCATCATCCTATACTAATGCTGACGATTTAAAAGGATACATTTACGCAAAACTCATCTATAGACAACCAATAACGCTGTCTGAAGAAAGTGCACGACTTCTTGATATAGAATTTACAGCTATAAATTATGGCTCCACGGTTCTTGACCTACATAGTGTTTCTTTAAAAGATAAAGATGGGCATTCGATTTCATGCATAATTGAGGATGGCTTTGTATGGATACTCAGACACGACATAGCCATAATTAATTGCACTACCTCCACAAATGCAACATATGTTGGCAGACTAGTAAATATTAATGTAACAGCAAAAAATGAAGGCGATATAGCCGAAAACGTTACAATAAAAATATATGCCAATGACCAAATCATCGCAACACTTTCGATAACCAATATCGGTCCAGGCGAAATGCTCACAAAAATGGTCACATGGAATACCTCCGGTAGCACACCAAGCTTGACACCTTATCAAATCAAGGCCGAGGTAGACCCCGTTCCACACGAATCAAACACGGCAAACAACGTTTTCATCGATGGCAATGTTACAATAAAGATAGTAGGTGATGTGAATGGAGACGGCACAGTGGACCTAAAAGACCTGCAATTATGGGACACCGCATACGGCAGCAAGCCAGGTGATTCAAACTGGAACCCTCAAGCGGATATAAATGGAGACGATGTTGTAGACAAGGAAGACGGCATACTTATAATTCAAAACTATAAAAGCGGTCTAACCTAGCTCCCCATTTTTATTACATGTGCAATTTTATACTTCAACCATGAATAAATTTTTATCTCACATATACAATCATGCTAACGTTAAGTGGTTGAAATGGCATGGCAACGACTGACCATAAGCATTTTGCAATTACTACTTAAGGCTGGAAAAGGATCAAGTTGGCCACCATGGGGATTACAAGGAGGCTTAGCCCTACTATTTGCTTTTGTCTGGTTCTTCCTGTCGCTTTTCATTTTGGCTGTTGTTCTCTATCTTGCCGGGATAATTGTGGTTGGCAGGAAACATGCCCTACTTTCGGACGCCTTCATAATAGCGCTTTTGGGGACTGTTCTGACCATGCTTTTTGTGCTTTTCATACCTTATCCTCTAATCACTTTAATTTTAAGCCTACTCGTGTGGCTCATTTTGATTAAACGCTTATACGAGACGGGATGGCTTGGAGCAATAGCTGTTGGCATACTGGCAATACTAATATATTTGGCAATCCTCCTCCTACTAGCATTCGCCTTTCATATTTTCGAAAAAATAATAGAATGGCTACGCTCTATATATCCCCTTTAAAATGCGAGGCTTTATGCTTGTCAGAGTCGAGAAAACGTCCCCTCTTTTTAGGATTAGCCTTCCTTTTTTCCCTAATCCTCGCATCCTTTGAGAACAATGTTTTCTTTACAGTTCTGGCAAAAGATATTTTGCAAAACCAGCTCCTAGCTGTTGGAATGATTTTCCTACACAACGTGCTTGTCATCTCCATGATTCTTCTAGGCATGTCCTTCTACGTGAGCCTCGTCGTCTCGGGCTTCTTTAAGAGGGAGAAATATTCGCATATTGTCTTGGAGCATCCGCAAACCTTCGCCATAGCCTTTACGGTAATAATTGTTTTCTTAAGCATCCTGAGGGGCTGTGCTCTGATATATGAGAAGGTCAGTTTGGATGTGTTACCAGCAATACTGATTATGAGCATGCCTGTAGGAATCGTTGAAGGTTGCGGCATTTACCTAACGCTGAAGAAAACATTGAGCAGAACCCTTAAAACAAGGGATTTAGTTTACATTTATGGCATATTCTTTATAGCAGCTATTTTGGAAGTTGCCTTCATAAACCTCCTAATGATGTTTATAGGCTGAAATTTTGAAAGGAAATAGTCCTAATTTTAGCTAGGGGCGCCCTCAACCCTTTTCAGTTTCTCCCTCAAATCCCTTATCAGCTTTTTAAGCTTGGGGCTCAGCTCTACTGGGTATTTAGCCGCGCCTTTAAGCCGCTTATACTTTTCAGGAAGCATTGAAAGATTGTTTAAGGCTCTTTTCCTAATCTCTTCGAGGGGTGGCAAATCGTAGACTATTTTGCCTTTCTCCATAACCTTGACGAGGAGTGGTTCCCCGCCAATATCTTCGCCTTCTAAGGCGATTACATCTTTAACAAAATTTCCCCTGTCATCTTTAAACCTGAAAACTTGCTTCCTTCCGGGAAGGGTGGCTTTTCTTTCACTTAGCTTCATTATTGGCTGAAATTCGCCCTTTTCGTTCATCTTTTCGCATAGTTTGTAGATTATGTCAACGTAAGGTCTGTCTGCAGATGTCCCCATGCGTGTTCCAACGCCGAAGGCGTCTATTTTTGCGCCTTTGCTTAGCAACTCTTCTATTCTGTATTCGTCGAGGTCTCCGCTTGCAAATATTTGCACATAACCAAGCCCATTGTCGTCAAGCATTTTCCTAACTTTTTGGCTTATTTCTACAAGGTCTCCGCTGTCAATTCGCACTCCGCGAAGTCTAAACCCCATCTTTTCCAGTTCTTTGGCGACTATTATGGCGTTTTCCGCACCTTTAATGTTATCAAAAGTGTCTATCAACAAGGTTGACTTGTCGGGGAAGGTTTTGGTGAAGGCTCTGAAGGAGTCTATTTCGCTGTCGAAGAACATGACAAAGGAGTGCGCCATGGTCCCGAAAACCGGTATGCCATACAACATTCCCGCCAGAACGTTAGATGTGCCATTGCAGCCCGCAATGTAGCTTGCACGGGCAACTTTCATTCCAGCGTCTGTTCCATGCTCTCTTCTCAAGCCAAACTCGATTACAGATCTTCCTTGGGCAGCGTAAACAACTCTGGAGGCTTTAGTGGCTATTGTGGTTTGAAGATTAATAGTGTTTAAAATGAAGGTTTCTATAAGCTGCGCCTCTATTATTGGGGCTGTAACCCTAATCAGCGGCTCGTTGGGGAAAACCACCGTGCCTTCTGGGACAGCCCAAACATCCCCACTAAACTTGAAATTTCTTAAGTATTCGAGGAAATCCTCCTTAAACCCTTGGCTCCTCAAGAATTTTATGTGCTCTTCGGTGAACCGCATCCTTTCAAGAAACAGTAGGACTTGTTCTAAGCCGGCAAATAGGAAGTAGGAACGGTTCGGTGGCATGCGTCTTATGAAGAGGTCGAAGGTGGCTGGTTCAAGCCTTTTATTGTCAAAGTAGCTTGCACACATGGTAAGCTCATACAAGTCTGTAAGCATGCTCATGTTCTCCTCGTCAACAAAGCCTAACGAGCCCTTCACGGTTATCACCTTATGCTTGAAACTATGCTTTGTTATCCTGGGAATGGGCAGGTCTTTGTTGGGCAGCCTCCAGCATACTCTGAATCTGCTGAAATAAATCTTTTTTCAGCAGTTTTCACTTCTCCAATGTATAGGACTTGTTCTGGTTTGCTTCCATAACGGAAAACCGTCACGCCCTTACATTTGAGTTTCCATGCAAGTTCAAACACTTTCCTTACATCATCGACCGTTGCTTCATAGGGCATGTTAACAGTTTTCGAAACAGCATTATCCGTGTACTTCTGGAAAGCTGCTTGCATCCTCACATGCCACTCAGGCTCAATGTCTAGGGCGGTTACAAAAATTTTTTTGACGTCTTCTGGCACCTTGTCTATCTTTTGAACAGAACCTGTCTTCGCTATCTCCTCAAGGAGATGAGCATCATAGAAGCCTCTTTCTTTCGCTACAATCTCAAACAACGGGTTCGTTTCAAAAAGCCTTGTTCCGTCCAAAACATTTCTTATAAAGGATATGGCAAAAAGTGGCTCTATGCCGGATGAGCATCCAGCGATTATGCTTATGCTTCCAGTTGGGGCTATGGTTGTGACCGTGGCGTTTCTCATAGCCTTATACCTATCTTTCCAGATGCTTTTGTCAAAGTTTGGAAATGAGCCTCTTTTTTCGGCGATTTCCTCAGACTTTTTGTGAGCTTCCTCGTCGATGAACTTCATCAGTTTTTCCGCCAGCTCTAGGGCTTGTTCAGAATTGTAGGGGATGCCAAGCTTGATGAGCATGTCTGCAAAACCCATAACGCCTAAGCCTATCTTCCTATTCGCCTTCGTAACCTTCTCAATTTCCCTTAACGGATACTTATTTGCGTCTATAACATTGTCTAGGAAGTGGACGGCATTCCTAACAGTTTCTTTAAGCTTCTCCCAATTAATTCTTCCACCATCAACCATGCGGGAAAGATTAATCGACCCCAAATTGCAAGACTCATAAGGCAAAAGGGGCTGTTCACCACACGGGTTAGTGGACTCTATCCTTCCAACCTCTGGGGTGGGATTATGCCTATTAATCTCATCTATAAACACGACGCCCGGGTCTCCACTCGCCCAAGCAGACCTCGCAATTAGGTCCCAGACCTCTTTAGCCCTGAGCTTGCCCGTCCTCTCCTTATTCCTTGGATTTATCAGCCAGTATTCGCCATCCTCCCCCAAAGTTTTCATGAACTCATCTGTTATGGCAACTGATATGTTGAAGTTTGAAAGAAAACCCGGCTGCTGTTTTGCAGTTATAAACTCCAGAATGTCCGGGTGGTCCACACGTAAAATTCCCATCATGGCGCCCCGTCTTTTGCCGCCCGCCTTGATGACCTCTGTGGCTATGTCGAAAACCCGCATGAAGCTTACTGGGCCAGAAGCCACTCCTTTAGTGGACATGACTATGTCGCCCTTAGGTCTAAGCCTCGAAAAGTCGAAGCCAACACCACCGCCGCTTTTCTCGATTAAAGCCATGTTCTTAACAGCTTCGAAGATACTGTCAAGGGAGTCTTCAACTGGCAGGACAAAGCATGCGGACAGCTGACCAAGTTTTGTTCCAGCATTGAAAAGTGTCGGCGAGTTTGGAAGGAACTCAAGCCTCGCCATCATTTTGTAGAAGATTTCCTCGCTTCCCCTAGGGTCTTCGCCGTATTTTCGGTCAACTCTTGCTATGGCCTTGGCAACCCTCCTGAACATTTGAGCTGGGTCCTCAATTATGTTTCCGGCTTCATCCCTTCTAAGGTAACGCTTCCTCAAAACCTCAAGCGCATTAACCGTCAGCTTAGGCTCCTCTATCCCAAGCCTTTCCCTAAGCCGCCTTATCTCCTCCTTCTTCTTCCTATAGGCTTGGTATTCTGAGGCAACTTCCTCAAAACCGCTCTTCTTTAAAACCTCTATTACAACGTCTTGGACGTCCTCAACTGATGGAATTTTCTCTACAAATCTTTCTTCTAAAAGGCTGATAACATCTCTTGTTATTTTTTCAGCTTTTTCGCCGTCTTCAAGTTTGACGGCCACGAAAGCCTTGTGTATGGCATTTTTTATTCTCTCAGGGTTGAAGTCAACTATGCGGCCGTCTCTTTTCCTAATTTTTGTTATGGGCATGGCTTTTCAATAGAAATGGGCGCAAATAGGGATATAAAGCATGTTCTAATGTATAGTCTTAAATAACTTGAAACGAAATATTTGCATAAAAGTGCATGAGGCCGCTGGATGATTTCATACGCGTTTAAGCGGGTTTTTCGCTCTTTCGGGCTTTTTGCGGCACTGCTATTAGGAGTTATGCTTGCCTCATCCTTTTTTGCAGGCATAAATGTCGGCGCAGACACAACGGCAAAGGCTGCCCTACTACAACAGCTGAAACGCATTCCAGTCGACATAAGTGTGGGAAGCAGTTCACGCCTAAGCTCCAGCGATTGGGAGAAGATGGCTAGTGACATCCGACAAATTGAGGGCGTAATAGGGGCTGAGGTCATTTCAAGGGCCACTTTGACAAAAAAGGTTGGCGAGAATTATACCGTAATAATGGTTGCCGCCATATCCAATACGTCAATGGTTTATGAGGGGCTAAATGTAGTAAACGTCGAAAAAACGCTTGGAGTGAATGAAACTTATGTTTGGGTTGGCTCCCAAGCAGCCAGCAATGTGAAGCTAAACGACACAATCACCTTAAACTTCACATACTATTCATATGAGGGGCGAGAACCGCAAGAAAAGACCCTTATTGTTTTGTCCTTAAAAGTTGTTGGTTTCGTGGAACTTGATGAAAAAGCGTACTCAATTGCCACTGGAGGATGGGGCGCACCTATAATGATATTAAGGATGGGAGAGGCACCCATCACTTCTTATGGAGATTTACTTCTTATCGTAAGTTGGGAGAAAACCTTCACAAAGCTTCTAGATAATATTCCAGACGACGTACCATATTATAATATTCCATTTCAAACACAGATTCTAGTCTACACTGATAGGGAGCGGCTTATCAACCCTTGGGACATCCCCAGCTCCATGGACGCCCTAGAAAAGATCAGGATTCAGGTTAATGAAAGGGTTGCCAAATACGGCAGCATGTATGTTTACGACAACCTTAGAATGACCCTCATGACATACTATGCCACCAGCATAGCCATGCGGTTCATCTTCATCATAGTGGCGCTTCCAGTCTTCTTTGTGGCTTGGTATGTCGGAACAACCGTTTCAGATGTCTCCTATAACCTGCGGAGACGCGAAATAGGCTTACTTTTAACAAAGGGGTTCTCAAACTCGCAATTGTTTAGACTTTTCTTAACAGAGTCCATAATAATTGGAATAATAGGCGGACTGGCGGGTGTGGCACTGGGCTACGCAACTGCCCCCTTTTTCGCTGTAAAAAGCGAGGGGTTAGAAGGAATATCACCAGTTTTAAGCACAGAAGTCGTAATCATAACCGTGATTTTCGGTCTAGTCCTAACTTTACTCGCCACTTTTCGTCCTTCACGGAGGGCTGCAAAACTTCCAGTGGTGGAAGCCCTAAGGGAATACACGTACATAGAGGAGGTTAAACCCTACAAGCAGCGTTTACCATGGATAGCCTTCACCCTTGGACTTTACAAGATTGTTATGTTCCTTTTCGGCATAAACTTGACTCAAGTTTTCGCTGGGCGACCTCCCTTCACAAACATATTCTTGATTATACTCTTGGTAATATGGATAGCCATAGACTCCATCCTCACATACATCGGGCCATTGCTCTTCTTCTGGGGCTTCACAAAAATCTTCATCAGAGGCTCTTTAAAGTTCCAAGAGCTGGTGGCTCGAGCAGCGAAATTTTTAGGCGATCTGGGAACTTTAGCCACAAAAAATGTTCAGAGAAACCCCGCCAGAGCAGCATCAATAGCCTTCTTGGTGGCGTTAATAGTAGGCTACAGCTTCCAAACTATAGGAGGTGTGGCCAGCACCCAAGACTACAACATCCGCCGAATAAAAGCCGAGGTGGGCGCAGATATAAACGTCTCTTTAAGCTCAACAGCAAACTTAACAAAAGTTTTAGAAATTATAGAAAACATGATAGAAACAGCATCTACAACCGTCCAATACTCTATTAGCGGGTCATTTCCGGATGGTTCTTCGAGGCAAATTCTTGTTGTTGACCCTGAAACTTGGCTTTCAACAGCCTATTACGAGGAAGACTGGTTCAGCGGCAACAGTGAAGCGAAAGCCTTCCAACTCATGGAAATGGACAATCAAACGATTATTCTTGAGCGAAATTTGGCTTCTCGCTTAAACAAGAAGGTTGGAGACACGGTAACGGTCACTATTGGAAGTTCGACGATGACGTTAAGGGTTGTTGGATTTTTTGGACGGGAAGTCCCGCAGGAATATCAGTGGCAAACTTTTCCATCATTCATTCCCATCGGGCTTTATAGACAGTTGAATTTGGGCTGGCAATCGTCTGCCACCATACTGGTGAAGTTAAAAGCAAATGCTGACGGTAAGGCTGTGGCTTCTGAAATCCGAAAAATTGAAGGCGTTAACTTTGTGCGCTCAGTTGCTGAAGAACTGGAGGAACTTCAAAGCAATCTATTACTGGTTGGACCGCTAAACATTCAGAGCCTAGGCGTTGTTTTCGCCATACTAGCTGCTTCTGTAGCTGTGGGCTTAGCAACGCTGGTAAGCCTTCAAGAGCGGAAGAAAGAAACATCCATAATGTGGTCGCGAGGGCTATCATTCAAACAGCTTTTAATTATGCTTCTCACAGAGAACATGGCCGTCGTCACATTCGCAGTCGTTTTAGGCACGGTGGTGGGTCTAATCATTGTAAACGGTAATGTGGCGGCCTCCAACTCCGCACTGGCCTACACGCTTGTGAGGTATAGAATGGTTTTTCCGCCTGATGCCATAACACTTCTGGCTTCATGCCTAATCCTAATATTCGCCTCAACAATAATACCCACCATCTTGCTTACTAAAAGGTACATTTCAAAAGTTGAGAGGATAGTGCGACTATGAAAGGAATGAAGGTGATAGCCAAAGACTTGATCAAAATTTATAGGCTTGGAAACGTGGAGGTCCAAGCCCTCAGAGGATTAAGCATGGAAGTTAAGGAGGGCGAAATGGTCTCGATAATAGGGCCCAGCGGAAGCGGAAAGACAACACTACTAAACATTATAGGCGGATTAGACCAAGCAACAGGGGGCTATGTTCAAGTAGGCGACACGGTAGTCACTGCATTATCTCCATCCAAACTGGTTGAATATAGACGCAAAACTGTAGGCCACATATTCCAAACACTAAACCTGATACCAACTTTGACGGCAGCCGAAAATGTTGAGCTTCCCATGGTGGCTTTAGGCGTCCCAAGAAGCAAAAGAATCCAGCGCGTTAAGGAGCTCCTCGAAATAGTTGGGCTGACTGAAAGAGCCCATCATAAGCCCGACGAGCTAAGCGGTGGAGAACAACAACGGGTAGCCATAGCCGCAGCTTTGGCGAACGACCCGCCGCTGATATTGGCTGATGAGCCGACAGGCGAGCTTGATACTGCAAACGCAAAAATTGTTGTCAACTATCTATGCAAGGTTAACAAGGAGCTTGGCAAAACGATAATTATGGTTACCCACGACCCGAGTGTTGCGAGAGCCGCGGACAGAATACTGCGAATCGAGGATGGCGTAATAAAGATGGCGCTGGCACCATCAGAAGTTATGGCAGAGGAAAGGGCAGTGTCCTACATAGACCAGATAAGAGCCCGCATTGCAGAAATAGACCGCCAACTAGCCCAATTAGACGAAGATTTTAGGAAAGGCAAAATAGGCGGAGACGAGTATGTGGCTAAGAGGCAAAGCCTAAAACAGGTTAGGGAGAGCCTCCGCGAAGAACTCCACAGAATGGGCATCGTGTCATAGATAAGCTATTCAGAACAAATCTCCTCAGTGATTTTTACTCCTCTACTGTTAAGTTCAGCCACAATTCGCTTGTAGATCCTATCCTCCATGCCAAGCATTTCTGGAGGCACAACCCCTCTCAAGCGTATTTCTCCAGTCAAAATTAAAGCTGCCACAATGGAGGCAGTGTACGCTGTAGTCCTAGCCATGGCAGTAACCCCGTTTTTCTCGTCGTAAAAATCTACCAGTTTGTAAATGTAACGCATTTCTCTACCGCCTTTTAAGCCAAAAACGTCAACTTTTAAAACGACGATATCCCTCACGTCTGGTTTGACAAGCGTCTTCTCGAAAAGTTTTGCCGTGAGTTTTCTAGGCTGTATGCGATGTCCTTCAATAGAAAACTCCTCATCGCTGAAAAAGCCCAAATCCCTAAGCAGCCTTACCTTTTCCGCATGCCCCGGATAGCGAAGCGTCTTCTCCCACATTTCCTCAACACCCTTCACGGTATAAAGCAAGGTTCTAAGTCCATCAGTATAGAACGCTTCCAGCCTTCCAATCTCTGGAAATTCCACCTCTTCCAATCCTTCCAAGGCTTCTACCTCGACTATTTTGCCATCTTTAATTATTCGGGCTTTGCATGTGTACTCGTCAATTAGGCTTTCAGGAGACCATGTGATAACATAGCCTAAAGGCGGTATTGGGGTTTCTGGAAGCCCGCCAACCATTATGTGAACCTTGCTGGTTTTGTCAAGTTCTGCATATGCGTGACCCACAAGGATGTTGCTTATACCGGGTGCTAATCCACAGCTTGGAACAATTGTGACATCAGCCTCAACAGCCTTATCATGCAACACTAACGGGTTTTCCGGCATGTAAGAGACATCAACAAGGTTCTTTCCAGTTTTGATGCAAGCTTCGATGAGATTGAAACCAAACTTCGGCGGCAAAAAGCCCAAAACCATATCAAAATCTTTTAGGGCGTTAAGAAGCTCGCTTCTGTTTGAAGCATCCAGTTGAAACCACTTAATGTTGCTCTTTCCAATTTTTCTCGCTGTTTCTTTAGCTTTATCAGCGTCCTTGTCGGCGACAAAAACTTCAACATCTCCCATTCTTTTCGCTAGGTCTTCAGCCGCCGCTGAACCCATTCTTCCGCAGCCTATAACAAGTGCTCGCATAATTCGAAAAAGTCTATGTGAAAACATTAAAGCTTTTCCAGATTAAAAGTCCCATAATCTAATAGGTTTTATTGTTGGAGATTTGAAAATTTTATATACAGCCGTTGCCATTGTAGTGTTGAGCGTCATGGCTGATATCTGTCCAATATGCGGGCTTCCCAAAGACTTGTGTGTCTGCGGCGAGATAGGCAAAGAACAGCAAAGGATTCGCATAAGGTTTGAAACGAGAAAGTTCGGCAGACCAACAACAATAGTTGAAGGCATAAACGACAAGGACACAGACCTAGGAAGCCTAGCCCAAAAACTGAAAGGCTTCTGCGCTTGTGGAGGAACAGCCAAAAACGGCCAAATAATCCTCCAGGGAGACCACCGCGAAAAAGTCCGCCAATACCTAATAAAACTTGGGTATCCAGCGGAAAACATTGAAGTTCAATAGCACAGCTCATCCATAAGGTGTAAGCCCATGGGAATCCTAAAAAACATGTGCGAGGTACTTAAGACTCTGAAGCATCGTGGGCCATCAAAAATATACTGTCCAAAATGCGGGAGTCCCAGAATCCACTTGTCAAGCAGCCTAGATTATTGGCTGACGCCCAAAAAGTACGTCTGTGAAGACTGCGGGTATGTTGGCCCAATAGTTATGGAAATTGAAAAGGAAGAAAATGAAAGTTAAAAACAAGAGCTAGTCTGGCAGTTCTAGGTTCAGCTGCCTCTTTAGAGTCTTGTAGCGATTTCTAACAGTGACTTCGGTGACTCCAGCGGCTTCGGCAATATCCTTCTGAGTTTTCTTCTCATTGTTCTGCAAGCATGCGATGTATAGGGCTGCGGCAGCCAACCCCATTGGGTCCTTTCCAGCTGCTGCCCGCTTCATTTTTGCCTCGCGAAGAATTTGGATGGCCAGCCCCTGGGTCTTGCCTGAAATCCCGGTTTTCTCGGCAATTTTTGAAACGTATGTTAATGGGTCTGCTATGGGCATTTGCACGTCAAGCTCGCGGAGCAAAAGCCTATAACAGCGGGCAACATCCTTCTTGTCCACTAGGCTGGCTTCTGCTATCTCCCTTAGGGTTCTTGGTGTTCCACTTCCACGGCAAGCCGCATAAAGCGCAGCAGCGGCTATGGCTGCTATTGATCTTCCCCGCACCAAGCCCTTGTCTAGGGCTTTGCGGTATATGACGGCTGCCTTCTCCTTGATTGGCGGTGGGATATACACTTTGTCTGAAAGGCGGTCAAGCTCAGCCATTGCTTGTGCCAGGTTCCGGTCTATTGAGGAGTGCACCCTTGAGCGTATCTGCCATTTCCTTAGGCGCCACATTTGCAGACGTGTTGAAAGGGGGAGTTTTCTTCCGAAGGCGTCGCGGTCAACCTGGCTTATGGCTGTTGATAATCCCTTGTCATGGACTGAGTAGGATGTTGGCACTCCAACACGGCTTCTTGAGGCTTTCTCCTCCTGTGTGAAGGCACGCCATTCTGGTCCCTTGTCCATCATTTGCTCGTGAAGAACTAGTCCGCATTCTCCGCAAACAGTTTCGCCAGTATCATAATCGTGGATAAGGTTTACACTACCGCATTCTGGACACTTGTCGACTAGGCGTTGACGGGTTCCGCCTTCTTTCCCACCCATTTTCTCACGCTTCGATTTTTGCGTAGAACCGTCCCCTTTTCATTTCCCCAATATAGGAGTAGAAGACGCCATCCGGCCCCGCGTGTTTTATCCAAAGGAAATGTTTTAATATATAAATTTTACGGTTTAAACTAAAATATCCCCTTCACAAATCTTGAATAAAGATGCATGCTACTAATATAACAGAAGAGTCTGTGCAAAAATGATGAAGCTTCCAGAGAAAATGCGAAAAACGCTGGAGAAAATCGTAAAAGAAATGGCTGCCAACGAAACCATTTTTGGGATAGGCTTATTTGGAAGCTGGAGCCGCGGAGACGCCACACCATCAAGCGACATCGACTTGCTAATCATCAGCAATGACCCTTTAGAAGACGAGTATGTAGAGAGGATTTCCGTTAGCGACCAATTTATAGACTTGAATTTTGTTCCAAAAAATTTGATTCAGGGTCCAATAAACCCAAAACTTGACCAAAAGCTCCACGAAGTTCTAATTCTCTATGATAAAGACTGGAATTTGACGAATACAAAACTCTCAATGGCGAAGTTCTATGGCTCGCCGGAAAGGGTTGACATTAGGACAGAAACTCACATAATAGAGTCGGATATCTACCTAAGCCGTGCAACCTCAGCCCATGCAAAAGGCGACTATTTAAGTGCCCGAATTTTCGCTGTTGTCGCAGTGGAAAACGTTCTACGGGTGCTGTTAGAAATAGCCCTTCAACCATTTTCGAACAGCCGATTCTTGGAGAAAATGAAAACTGCGGCTGAAAAGCTTGGCATGCCAGAAATTTTTAACAGCTATATTGAAACAGCCAAACTAAACAAGGTGGACGCAGCGGCAGCCGAAGAAAAGCTCAAGCTCTTTAAAGTTGTTTGGGATGAAATGAACTTCACGATAAAGCGGAATCCCCAAGCACCAAAAAGCTTGCACTTCAAAATTAAGACCGGCATAAACTACTACTTTAATTCAGCATTCATGCAAGGCACAATTTTGAGGGCAAACTCAATGATAAGCTCTAAAAATTTTGCCGAAACAGTACACTACCTAACCAGCGTATCCTTAAATATTGTTGAAAATTATGCTTGGCTGAAAGCCGCCATAGAAAAGCAAAAAATAGATTACACATGCCTAATGCGCTCAATAGAAAAACTCGAAAAGGATAATCCCAGAACCTACAAAAACATCGTGAAGCTTCTAAGCCCAACCAACACCGTAGATGTAGATAAGGCAGAGGCGGCGGAAACAATTGAAAAAGTTAGGAGAAACGTATTAAAAATAAGACGGGAAAGAAAACATTTAATCAAAACATACATATCAAAGATTTAAATTAACCATCTAATGTATGGCGTTTGGGAGCCCGGTGGTGTAGCGGACAAGCATAGCGGGCTTTGGACCCGCCGACGGGAGTTCGAATCTCCCCCGGGCTACCAACATCTCCAAAAATTTTAGCTAAAAACTCAAAATTGACATTTATTTGTGCACTTTTCTTTTTCGATTGTGGTGCGGGGGGTGGGATTTGAACCCACGAACCCCTACGGGACAGCCGTTCCGCGAAACTTTTGGCTAGTGGTTTCTCCTCAGGGCTGCGCCTTTGGCCAGGCTTGGCAACCCCCGCATTTGCTACCGCTCTATTTCCCATTTTGTAGGTAGAATTAAACCTTACTTTTAATGTTTGTTCATTAGACTAGTCTGAAATCTTCCTTTATTGTTGTGAGTACCACGTGGGTGTTTGTTCTTTCCACGTAGGGCATTGCCAGCAGGCGTTTTGCAAATTTGCTTAGCTCTTCTCTGTTTTTGAATTTGGCTATTACTATGGCGTCTATAAGTCCAGTCACGTCGTAGACGCAGCAGACGTTGGGGAGCTTTGCTATTTCGCTTTCCACTTCCAAAAGCCTTCCCTTTGAGACGGTTATTTCGGTTACGACGGTTAAGGCGTAGCCAAGTTTTTCATGGTCCACTAGGGCTGAATAACCCTTTATTATGCCCTCCTCTTCCAGTTTTTTGACTCTTGATAGGGCTGTGCTTGTGGATATGCCGCACTGCTTGGCAAGTTGCCTTGAGGAAAGCCTTGCATCCAAAGTTAAAGCCTTCAAAATTTTCATGTCAACCTCGTTTAATTCTTCCCCTTTTTTGACGCGTTTTTCCCTTGCGTTTTCCTTTTGAACCAATTTTCGAACATTTGCGCTATCCATTACATACACGCTCCAAGTTTATGCTACACTTGTAAAATAGTTTGGTTTTATATTTAACATTTGTCATCATTTTCCTTGAAAAACCTTTTATATGTATTATTAAAGCTTATCTAACCGTAAAAATATCTAGGAGTCAGCACAATGCGAAGTTCACTACGGCGAATATTCCAGAACCAAAATGTTGAATTATGTTTTAGGCTTATGAAGAACGCTGACCATGTACTTTTGCACTTCACAGATCTGCTCGGATTTTTCAAGGGTAGAACAATTCCAGTTGAGGAGATGGAAAACGCCATAGTTGAGGGTGTTGGCTTTGATGGCTCATCGCTGATTGGCGGAGTTGGCATTGAGGAAAGCGACATGATTATGAAACCAGACATAGCCACTTTCACGGTTTGCCCATACTACTTCTACGAAAAAAGTGTTGTAAGCTTCATATGCAACTTATACACGCCTGAAGGCAAGCGCTTTGAAGGCGACCCGAGATATGTCTGCCAGAAAACCCTTGAAAAATTGACGGCTGAGGGTTATGAGCCAACAGCAGCCGCGGAACTAGAGTTTTACCTAGTGCAGAAAACGGCTGAAGGTGACTTTCAACCCGTCGAAAACCACCTTATTGATAAACAGCGATATTTTGACATAGCCCCAGGAAGGGATGTCACCGAATCTTTTAGGATGGAGCTGACCAACGTGCTTTTCACTATGGGCATAGAGGTTGAAAGGCAACACCACGAGGCTGGCGCAGCCCAGAATGAAATAACCTTCAAATACTCAGACCCTATGGCGACTTCGGATAATATTATGCGTTATAAGTTCGCAGCTAAGGCTGTTGCTGATAGAAAGTATGGTTGGATAGCCACCTTCATGCCAAAACCGTGGCTTGGAAAGCCCGGAAGCGGCATGCATGTCCATCTCGGACTTTTCAACGCGAAGACTGGAAGGAACCTTTTCTATGACAAGGATGGCTATGCCCACATATCCCAGAAATGCCGCTACTTCATAGGTGGAATCCTCGAGCACGCAAGGGCTTTATGCGCTATTGTAGCGCCCACAGTTAACAGTTATAAGAGGCTTGTGCCGGGTTATGAGGCTCCAGTCTACATTACATGGAGTCGAAAAAACCGTTCAGCCCTAATCCGAGTGCCAGAATACTTCCCAGGAAAGGAAAGGGAAGCCAGAATAGAATTCCGATGTCCAGACCCGCTTTGTAATCCTTATTTGGCGTATGCCGCGATATTTGAGGCTGGTTTGGATGGCATTAAGAGGAAAATAGAGCCCGGAGACCCTGTTGACGTGAATGTCTATCATCTGAGCGAAGCAAAGCGGAGGGAGCTTGGAATAAGGGTTCTGCCGGGTTCGCTTAAGGAAGCCTTGGAAGAGTTGAAAAGCGACGAGGTGTGCATGAGAGCCTTGGGCAAGGAGAACGCCGAAAAATATTTGGAGCTTAAGATGCAGGAGTGGCGTGAATACGAGCTTCACATGCCTAAAGATGATAAAAACGCGGTTACAGCTTGGGAGCTGCAAAAATACATTTACGCCTAACAAACTTTAAATCGCCGCTTTCTCCATGTTCAAAGCCATTTGAGAGTGGGCGTGTGAAATACGACACCATACTAGTGTTAGATTTTGGTGGGCAATATTGCCACCTCATTGGGAGACGGATTAGAGAAAATGGCGTATATTCAGAAATAGTTCCTCATAACATAAAAGTTGAGGAGATAAGGCTTCTAAGTAAAAAGTTCAATGTTAAAGGACTAATCTTTTCTGGTGGTCCAGCAAGCGTTTTTGATGCGAATGCGCCAAGACCAGACAAGCGCATTTTTGATTTGGGGCTGCCAGTTCTAGGCTTATGCTACGGACATCAGCTTATCGCCCAAATTTTCGGCGGAAAAGTTGGACCGGCTAAGCGTAAAGAATTTGGCTCAGTATATGTGACCATAGATAAACCTGTTGGCGTTTTGAAGGATTTAAGCAGAAAAGAGCGGGTTTGGATGAGCCACAGTGACACCGTCTTTTCCGTCCCGCCAGAATTTGATGTTTTGGCTCACACGCAAAATTGTCCTGTTGCCGCTTTCAAGCACAAGACTAAGCCTATCTACGGTTTGCAGTGGCACCCAGAAGTTGTGCACACAGTAAATGGCGCCAAAATGCTTCGTAACTTTATCTTTGAAGTTTGTGGTTGTGTTGCAAACTGGAAAATGGAAAACGTCATAGATAAAATGGTTGATGAAGTTAAAAGAGAGGTTGGCGGCGGAAAAGCCATAATAGCTCTAAGCGGAGGCATAGACTCCAGCGTAGCCACAGCCATAGCAGCCAAAGCAGTAGGCGAAAGGTTGACAGCAGTTTTTGTCAACCACGGATTCATGAGGGAGAATGAACCCGAATTCGTGAAAAACACATTTCAAAAACTCAAAATAAATTTGGTGATTGTAAACGCGCAGGAGAGATTTCTTGAAAGGCTTAAGGGCATAACAGACCCGGAAGTGAAAAGGAAAATTATAGGTGAGGAGTTCATTCGAGTTTTTGAGGAAGTGGCGGAAAAAGTTGGCGCAGAATACTTAATCCAAGGAACCATTTATCCAGATAGAATTGAGTCTGGGTTCAGAAGGTTCTCGGACAAAATTAAAACTCATCATAATGTTGCGGGGCTTCCCACTAAAATTAAGTTTAAGAAGATTGTTGAACCCTTAAGGGAATTGTACAAGGACGAGGTTCGAAGAGTTGCCCAAATAATCGGACTGCCAAAAGAAATAGTTTTTAGGCAACCCTTTCCAGGTCCAGGACTGGCGGTAAGGGTTGTTGGCGAAGTGACCAGAGAAAAGGTCGAGATTGTAAGGAAGGCGGATAAAATTGTTAGGGAGGAGTTCGAGAAAAGCGGCCTAAAGGAGAGGTTGTGGCAGTATTTTGCAGTTCTGACAAGCACTAAAGCCACTGGTGTTAAGGGTGACGCCCGCGCTTATGGCTATGTCGTAGCTGTTAGGGCTGTGGAAAGCCGTGAGGCGATGACGGCAAGTTTTGCAAGAATCCCCTACAAGGTTCTGGAGAGAATTTCCACAAGAATAACCAGTGAAATACCAGAGGTTGTTAGGGTGGTATATGACATCACCCACAAACCACCTGCAACCATTGAATGGGAATAACGCTTTAAATTCTCGGCTTAGCCATCAAATCTTCAACTTTAGCCTTCTTCAGCAAATTGATGTGCCTAACCAGCTCGTTAATAACTGCTTCAAAAACCATTTTACCCTTATCTGCTGAAGCTGTTGTGGATTTGCCAAAAACCCCTGAACTTGTGCGGTCTGCTGTGTCCAGTGGGAGGACTATGCCCTCAGCTTCCGCGACGTGTTCGCGTACCTCCTCGTCCACAGCTTTATCCATATTAACCAAATGCGGGTGCAAGGCCAAATTCACAGAAGTCTCCTCAGCACCAGCATGGCCTCTCTCCTCTGGCTTGAATATGTCTGGCAGAAGTTTGCCAGCAGCGGGCCACCATTGGAAAACTGATATGAAAATTCCCTTTTCCCGCAGTTCCCTAGCCAGCTCGGTTAGGGTACTCAAATTTCCGCCGTGACCATTTACAATGACTATTTTCTTTACGCCATAATAGTTTAGGGATAGGCAAACATCCTTCACATAGGCTTTTAGGGTTTTAGGCGAAACGTGGATGGTTCCCCAAAACTGTCTGTGATGGTGGCTCACGCCGAAGGGGATAACTTGCAAACAAAGAATCCCGGCACGTTTAGCGGCTTCTTCAGCTATTGCCTTAGCTATAAAATGGTCTGTTCCAAGAGGGTTCTGTGGACCATGCTGTTCGTTTGAGCCTACTGGAACGATGGCTATATCATTTTTATTGAAATATTCCTTTGCCTCCACCCAGCTCATCTCGTGAAGTAGGACTTTCATGGCTTATCCTCCATTCCACGAAACTGTTTTATTTCGAAGAAATTTGAATATAAGCTTGCGCACAAACCGGTGAAGCCTCTTTGAAAGCACTGATTCTGGCTGGAGGATTCGCAACACGGCTTAGACCCCTAAGCTGCACAAGACCAAAAATTCTATTCCCCGTGCTTAACAAGCCCCTTTTAGAATGGACCCTCGAAAGCCTCTCAAAAAGCGGGATAAAAGAGGCGATATTGGCTGTTAACCATCAAACAGCCTTCCACATAAAAAATTCCAAATTTTCAAAGGGCAAAATGAAAATCGCCTACTCATACGACCCGCCTAAGAAACCCCTTGGAACCGGCGGCGCCATAAAGCATGCTGAAGATCTCCTAGAAGACGACAATTTTCTGGTGGTGAACGGCGACATCTTCACCAGCATAAACTACGCTGAGATAATTGAGAAGCATGAAGAGGAAAAAGATGCTGTTGCTACGATAGCTCTATGCACTGTTAAAGACCCAAGCCGATATGGAGTTGCAGAGCTCGAAAATAGCGGCAGAATAAGAAGGTTTATTGAGAAACCTCCTCCGGGAATGTCTCCTTCAAACCTCATAAACGCGGGAGTGTACGTTCTGAACCATGAGATTTTCAGATACATTCAAAAAGGGAGAAAAGTTTCTCTCGAACGTGAAGTTTTTTCAAAGCTCGCTGAGGAGGGCAAGCTTTTTGGCTACGTGTTTGACGGCTTGTGGACGGACATCGGTAAGGCTGAAGACTATCTAGAGATTAACAAAATTCTGCTGGACAACCTTCGTGGAAAACGGGAAAACTTGATAACGGGTTATGGGAAGATAAACGAGCCAGTATTTTTTGATGAAAGCGTTACAATTGGGGATGGTTCAACTATTGGACCATATGTGGTTCTTGGGAGAAATGTCAGCATAGGGAGGAATGTTCAAATAAAAAACTCCATAGTCTTTCCGGGCGTCTCGGTTTATGATAATTCATTGATAAATGGGGCTATAATTGGCGAGAATGTTGTCGTTGGTAGAAGGGTTAAAATTGGCGGGAACTGTGTTATAGGTGATTGCGCGGTTATAGGAGATAATGTTTCATTAGCTGAAGGAGTTTCAATCTGCCCGGCTAAAGAGGTTTTCCACGACGTGCTAGAAGCAAAATGTATTATTTAAATGAGGTAGACGTATGTTAAGCCAAAGGAGACTGTTTGGAACCAACGGGATTCGCGGGCTAGTTAATAAGGAGTTAACTCCAGAGCTTGCGATTACCATTGGGAGCGCCATAGGCACATACTTTAGTGGCGGGGATTTGCTTGTTGGACATGACGCCAGAACAAGCAGTCCCATGCTTGCAAAAGCTGTAATAGCCGGATTAACCGCCGCCGGCTGCCATGTGCTTTTTGCGGGAATGGCGCCCACACCAGCACTGCAGTATGCGGTGAAAAACCACAAGCTTGAAGGCGGAGTCGTTATAACCGCTTCTCATAACCCGCCAGAATACAACGGGATAAAGGTTGTCTGGAGTGATGGAATAGAAATTGCGCGGGAACAAGAAATAGAAATCGAGAACATATTCTTTGAAAACAAGATTCGCTTTGCGGAATGGGACAAGATAGGAGACGTGCAAAAACTTACGGGAATTATTGAGGAATACGTGGAAGCGGTGAAAGGGCATGTTGACACAGCCAAAATATCAAGCAAGCATTACCATGTTGTGGTTGACGCCGCCAACAGTGTCGCTGCACTTGCAGTTCCAAAACTTCTCAGAGAGCTTGGCTGCCGCGTCACAACCATAAACGCGAACATTGATGGAACATTCCCATCCAGACCGCCTGAACCGCGACCAGAAAACCTTGGAGACTTAGCCTCAACCGTTAAGGCTGTGGGTGCAGATTTGGGAGTAGCCTTTGACGGAGACGCCGACCGCTCCATATTCGTTGACGAAAAGGGAGAAATCCACTGGGGCGACAAAACCTTCGCCCTCGTAGAAAAACACTTTCTGCTGCGGAATCCCGGCGAAAAAGTTGTTTCACCCATAAGCTCTTCAACCCTAGTAAAGGATATTGCAGACGCTTATGGCGGAGAAATAGTTTGGACAAAAGTTGGAAGCGTCACAGTTTCCCACACAATGAAGAAAACGGGTGCAAAGCTGGGCGGGGAGGAAAACGGCGGAATCTTTTACGGACCACATCAACCAGTAAGAGATGGCGCAATGGCAACAGCCCTAGTATTAGGCATAATGGCTGAAACAGGCAAAAAACTCTCAAGCCTCCTTGATGAACTGCCAAAATATTTTATCGAGAAAGGCAAGGTTGAGTGCCCAGAACAGCTTAAAGAAAAAGTTTTAGAAAAACTCATCGAACAGACGAGGGGACTGAACACAAGCACCATCGACGGAGTCAAAATTTGGTTTGAGGATAAAAGCTCCATTCTCGTTAGACCAAGTGGAACAGAGCCACTTTATAGGCTTTATGCAGAAGCAAAAACAAGGGATAAAGCCCTAAGGCTTATTCAAGATTACAGTTTAAAACTTAAAAGGATAATCGACAGCTTAAAAGGCTAAACCATGTAAGGTGTTTCTGCAACCCGGAGAAACCCCCAATGTTATCGACAAAGTCTGTGGAAACAGAAACTTTGGAACAGCGTGAAAAATTAGTAGTTGGCATAGTTGGTTGTGGGCGCATCGGCGTCCTTCATGCTTGCCTCTTTGCTGAGGCGGGTTTTAGAGTTATATGCGCCGATAGCGACCAAGCTGCTGTAGAGCGTGTACTAAAAGGCAAGGTTCAATTTCTGAAGCATGAAATAGAACCAATTCTTCGAAAAAATTTGACAAGCGGAAGGCTAAAAGTTACCAGCGATTTAAAAGCTGCAACATCCCAAGGCAACGTTATAGTGGTTACCACCCCCATCATTGTGAACGATAAGGGTGGAGTGGATTACTCCCCTCTGGAAAAAGCTCTAAAATTGATAGGCTCAAGCCTCCGCAAAGAAACATTAGTCATCATCACAAGCGTTGTTGGAATAGGCATGATGGACGGGCTTCTCAAAGAAATTCTCGAAAGCTCCTCTGGATTTAAGGCCGGCTCAAGCTTCTATTTGGCTTATAGCCCAATATTATTTCCGGAGAGACAGACACTTAAGAGCCTATCAAGCTATAGGCGTATTGTTGCGGCATCGGATGAGGCTAGTTTAGAGGCTGCATTAAATGTCATAAAAACGGTAACAAACGCCGAGGTTATTAAAACAAGGAATTTGAAAGCAGCTGAAGCAGCTGTGCTTTTTGAGGCTGTTTTCCAGAATGTTAATTCCGCATTAAATAACGAGTTTGCCTTATTCTGCGAGAGGTTTGGCATAGATTACTCAGCAGTTCGAAACCTTTTAAGTTCTGGTATAAACATGCCTGTTCAACTAACGCTAACAAACGAGGAGTTCAGAATATTGCTGGAAGAGGCTGAAAACCTTGACGTTAAACTTCGCATCACAGAAACCGCAATGGAGTTAGGCGAGGAATTTTTAAAACATGGAGTTGAGCTCATTCGGGATGCACTTAAAAACTGCGGAAAACCATTGAGAAGGTCAAAAATCGCACTGCTTGGGATTTCCCAAACACCAAACACAGCAGATGTCCCAAAAGATTCTGTAAAGAGAATCGTCAGCCTACTTGAGAATAAGGGGGCAAAATTGACGCTTTATGACCCGTACTGGTTCGGGAAAGCTCTAACAGACATCGAGCATACACCCATAAGAAAAAGTTTAATAGAGGCGGTGGAAGGCGCAGACTGCATAGTAATACTCACAGGGCACGATCAGCTTAAACGGCTAAATTTGAAGAGGCTTAAGCTTTTGGCAAAAATGCCGGCGGCAATCGTCGACCTTGAAGGCGTTCTAGATCCAGCGAAGGTTGAGGCTGAAGGCTTTATATATCGTGGTTTTGGAAGAGGAGTCTGGAAGAAATGAAAAAACTCGGAGTTGCTGTTATCGGAGCCGGGTTCTGGGGAAGGAACCACGCAAGGGTTTTCACCGAACTGGAGGAAACAGAGCTTCTGGCTGTTTGTGATATTAATGCTGAAAGGGCGAAGGCTATTGCTAAACAATTTGGCGTTAAAGCCTATACTAGCACAGCGAAAATGCTGAAGATAAAGGACTTAGACGCCGTCAGCGTGTGCACTTGGTCAACAAGCCTTGCAAAAGAAGCCTTGAAGGCGTTAAAAGCTGGAAAGCATGTCTTGGTTGAAAAGCCTATGGCTGCAAACTCGAAACAAGCTGAAACTCTAATAAAAACTGCGGAAAAGGAAGGACTATACCTTTCTGTAGGCTTTCTAATGCGTTTTATTCCCGGACTACAGCACATTAGAAAAGCTGTTGAAAGTCAAGAGATAGGCGAAATTGTTTGCGCCACAGCTAAGAGGGTTTCAGAATGGCCTGAAAGGATAGGGGACGTTGGGGTGGTAAAAGACTTGGCGATTCATGATATAGATGTGATGCACTATTTATTTGGCAGCGACCCTGTGGCGGTTTATGCGAAAACTGGCAACATGAGGCATAAAAAGTTCGAGGACTATGCCCACATAATGCTAACCTTTGAGCGTGGGAAAAATGCCTTTATCGAAGCAAACTGGCTGACCCCTTATAAGACGAGGGTTCTTGTGGTAACTGGAAGCAGAGCCATAGCAAAACTTGACTACATCACGCAAGAATTGACAATAGAAACGGCGGAGAAAACCGTTCAGCCGAGAATCCCATGGCAGGAGCCCTTAAAACTTGAGCTTCAGCACTTTGCAAGGTGCATCTTGGGGAAAGAAAAGCCGTTTATAACTGGATTGGATGGTTTGAAGGCTTTGAAAATCGCTGAAGCTGCGCTCAAGTCCTCAAAAACCGGCAGACTTGTTAAGCTAAAGTGAGCCCCTACTTCCTTTTTAGGTTGAATGGTTTTCCTTCTAGAAGAATTTTCTCCGGAATCTTCTCTTTCCATTTTTTAAGGAATGGCACGTCTTCATTTTCTTTGCGCAGTTCATCAGGAAGCATCTCTGGAATTTCGTCGCGGATTGGGTACCATCTTAGACATTTTGGACAAACAATTAAGCCTTCAACAATCTCGTCTTTTTCCTCAAAAACATAAAGCTCGAGCGGATGGTGCTTGTCGATGGGGCATGCAAGTATTTCCATCAATTTCCTTTTGATTTTGCATTCCTCCTCTAAACCAACATTTTACTTGTCAAGTATATAAAACATTCAATCCCCTAAAGTGTGTTGCTAGACCACATGTGGCAGCACAGAATATGCCTTAATATCCAAAACAATTTGGTACCAGTTTGGACCGGTTGTACGGACAATCCTGCCGAAGGGGATTTCAAACCTCACTCCAAGGCTTTTAAGTCTTTGTGCAACTTTCAATTTGACTTTTTCAACAGCGTTTTCCCCTTTACTGGCATGTTCAAAATCATAATAGTGTATCCAACCACCACCCTCTTTTAGGGCCAGGAGGGCGTAAGGCATATACTCCAAAGCTTTTTCTGGCAGTGGCATTAGCACTCTGTCAGCCACGCCATGTAGCATTTTTAGGATTATTTCTTTTGCATCTCCCTTTATTGGGATAACTCTTCCAAAGGCTCTGTTAAGCTTGACATTCTCCCTCATATACTGTACAGCTATTGGGTTAATGTCTATTGAGTAAATTTTAGCGGCATTTGAGTGTTTGGCAATAACCAGCGAGAAGCACCCCACCCCAGCAAACATGTTCACGACGGTTTCTCCATCCCTAACAAGTTTGGCAATCCGCATCCTTTCATAGAAAAGTCTTGGAGAAAAATAGCACTTGTCAACGTCCACTAAAAAGAGGCATCCAGACTCCCTATGAACTGTTGTCGTCCTTTTTTCCCCAGCTATGTGCTCCAGTTTCCGAAGCCTATAATCTCCATGAACCGGGCTTGTCTGCGCCAAAACAGTCCTAACATTCTTATGAACCTTCATAATGGTGTCAGCGATTATTTGACTGTACTTTCTGGATTCTTCGGTTAAGCGTATTATGGCTATATCTCCAACAATATCGTAGGAGTTGTAAATGTGGGATATCTCCTCCGGCGGAAGAACTTCCGATAGGAGCGTTTTCAAGCGCTTTTTCACTGCAAGCCCTCAAAATGATTAGTAAATTGGAAATGCTTAAAAGCAAAAACCCCTCTGTAATGGAGGAGGATAGCGCACTATGGAGAAAATAACAACGGGAATCGTCTACGAGTGTTTGCGTTGCGGAGCAAAAGTTTCCACAGAGGAGCTGGAGCTTCGTGGCGGAGAAATAAAATGCACCGTATGCGGCTACAGAGTCTTGAAAAAGATAAGGCCTCCTGTTGTCAAGCGTGTCCAAGCAAGATAGAGTCAAGTAGGCTTATTTTGTGAAGAACGGCTGTTTGAAAGTTTAAGCTCCTTATATGTCTAGAATAGTTCCCTTTCACCTATCTTGCGTAAGGCTCTTCCCCGAAGCTTTATTGCTGGTCCAACAACCTCTTCAGGCTGTTTTTCAGTTGTTTTTCTCTTAACAGTTTCTCCGCAGATTCCACGTGGGAGGAGTCTTCTCTTTGTGCAGAGGGCGTATGAGCAATTTGCAACGTTGCAAACGTCCTCAGTCCAGCGGCACCAAACCCCGTTCCGTCGGTAAACCGCAGCGTTTTTGCCACACTTGAAAAGTTCACACCTGGGAGAACACATCTTTACCTGCGCCAATGTGGATACAACCTTTTCCAACTTGTTCTAAAATCTTTGCTTCACAGTTTTCTCTGGTATATGCTTCCGCAATTTTTGATATAAAGTTTTTCCCATAAAACTCAATATTCAAACTCTAACTCGAAGTTTTGCCCAGTTTAAGGCGTTTCCTCCTAACAACTTCTATTATCGCAATCAGCACCACCGTTGCAAGAATTAAGATAATCATTGCAAACTGGGCTGTGTCAACCAACAAGCTTGCTAAAACAACATATTTTCCTATTTTAACCACAATGGGATTGGAATAATCTCTCTTCTCAACAATATCACAATGTATGGTGGCTTCTGGAATCTCTGAATTCGTTAAATATACTTTTATTGTTAATGTACCGCCTATTTCTGTAAAACTGGCGAAACCATCCGCTCCAGTATAGCTTGAACCTATTTGAACGCCATTTCTCTCTAAGACCACCCTCACATTTGGAATTGGTTGTCCAAAATAGTCGATCACTTTTACGAATATTGGTAGGTTATAAGTTGCGCAGCGGATAGTCATCGTTTTATTACCAAATAACTCGACGGTTGCCTCTTCTAACAATGCCTCATCGAAGTAAACCCTAAGACGATATTTTCCAAAAATGCAGTTGAAAGTTGCGTTACCAGCATTATCTGTGAAATTAATATAATGTAGGCCTCCCATTAGTTCTTGCAGCTCCACCTTGGCATTTTCTATCGGCCGGTCTTCCCAGTCGATCACATTGACATGCAAAACTCTTTCTGGACACACTATTGTTATGTTATTCCAGGCACATGGCTCCAAATTTTTTAACTCTGTTTGGCTAAAAATCTGTTCGTATCGTGAGGCATTTATTTTATACGAGGCTGTCGTGAGGAATGAATGCTGCTTTGCAGTTCCTGTTATGTCGGTTAGAAAGGAAACTGTCTCATTAACAGCTTTTCCTCCGTCAAGATCCGTTGTGAAATTGTAATACAAGCTTATAGACACGAATGGGATTTTTATCGCTGGGTTTTGTGCACTAACCACGGTTATGTTTAGGCTTGTAAGCTGACAGGTGAAGTTTAGCGTTTTACTCTCGTTCTCAATGTTGAATGTTAAGGCTTCGCCAACCTTAACCTTCTTAAAGTAAGCTGTGGCATTGTAGTTGCCCCTTTCCAGTTGTGTGGTTGCGACACCGTTCACGTTACTTGTGACATTGTAGGTTTTGTTCGCTGACTCGTCATATATCCTTACAAGGACGTTGGGCACTGGTTCGCCAGCAAGGTTGCGCGGCACAATTTCCGTCTTAAAACCCGGAACAGCAAACGTTTGGGTATCGTTGACTGGTTTGACCTTTGGCGTGATGACAATGCTGTAGTTTCCAGTAAGCATGTTTAATGGTAAGGTCCAGTTTGCATTAACAACTCCATCCGTAACATTCCATAAAAACTCATCAATTTTCTCACCATTTTTCGATTTTATTGTAATCGTAACATTGTCGTATGAAGAGTAGCCGACCGCCCAAATTTTCATCGTGTCATTTCTATGATATTCTGCAAGGTCCGTTAATCCAATGAAGAACGTGTCAGAAGCTAATGTCCTATTGAAACTGACCGTATATGTTCCGGTATAGTTTGTGTGGGGTTTTGGGTTTCCATCGAAGGGATATATTATTGTGGCATTTCCAATTCCCGTGTCTGTTGTGTTCGAAAGCGGGATGTTCCGTGAATATGTCTCGTTGGCTGGTGTTTTCACTGTTATGTTTGCAACATAAACTGTGTTTGCCTTTCCACCAGTTATGCTTATTGAAATATTGACTTTTGCTCCTTGCTGTAATTGTTTTGGGTATTCTGGCTCACTCACTTTGAGGAAGTAGGCGGTTTCAATAATGAACCATGAAGTTGCATTAATGTTTGCAGTGACATCCTTTAAGGTTAAAGTGTAATTTCCGCTTGGAAGCGCTGGAACAGTGAAAGAGGCGTTCACATTATTTCCGGAGGCTGTTCCGTTTACCACGAGGGTGTTGTTAAACCAAATTTGGTACCAACCATCGGTCTTGTTTATTGTCCCTATAATGCGAACTGTTTCTCCAACCTTCCCCCGTTTGGTTGAGGGTGTAATGGAGGTAATTTTCACATCAACCGCGTTTACGGGTGGAAAAATCATTTGCGAGAAAATCGTTAGAGTTAGCATGGTTGTTAATGCGATTATAGCAATTTTCTTTTTCAAGCCTATACTCTCCATCGCCTCAAGGTTTATGATGATGTGAAACATTTACTATGAAGGGAACATTTTAAACTTTACCTTTTGAACGGCCCATCTGCGGCTCAAAGCATTTAAAAACAGCCATGCCCAAAGTATGTGTTCGCATAAAGGTGTTCCTATGATTAGCGAGATTTTAGCCCTGGTTGAGAAACATGAGAATTGGCGTGGGAAAGAATGCATAAACCTCATCCCATCAGAGAACGTTATGAGCCCAGCTGTGCGGAGTCTTCTCAGCTCTGAACTGGTTCACCGCTATACTGCCAGAGACCGCTTTTACATGGGCACAAGGTTTATGGACGAAGTTGAACGGTATGGGGAGGAACTGGCGAAAGAGGTTTTTGGAGCTGAAACTGCTGATTTGCGTCCGCTTTCTGGGCATGTTGCCGACATGATTTTTGTAGCTTGCTTTTCTAAGCCTGGCGACGTGCTCATGTGTGTTTCACCGGAAGATGGCGGCTACCCGGGATTATGGCATGATGGTTTGGCCGGACTTTTTGGTTTAAGGGCTGTTCCTTTACCGTTTTTGAAGGATGCCATGAACATTGATGTTGGAAAAGCCGAGGAAATCATTAGGCGTGTGAAGCCAAAACTCGTAATTTTTGGGGCAAGCCTCATAACGTTCCCGCATCCAGTCAAGGAGTTAGCCAGTATTGCACATAAAGTTGGCGCTTGTGTTGGTTTTGATGGCTCCCATGTTTTGGGGCTTATAGCTGGAAAACATTTTCAAGACCCGTTAAGGGAAGGCGCCCACGTCCTGCTTGGCTCTACGCATAAGTCTTTCTTCGGACCGCAGGGCGGCATAATTCTGGCTGATAAAGAGCATGGCGAGATGATGAAGGCTAAGATTTATCCAAGATTTGTGGATAACGCCCACTGGAACCGAATTGCAGCACTGACACTGGCGCTTGCTGAGATGAAGGAGTTTGGCAGAGAATACGCCGAACAAGTCATCTGCAACGCGAAGGTTTTAGCCAAAAACCTGCACAGTTACGGCTTTCCAGTCAAATGTTCACATTTGGGCTTTACAAAGTCTCATCAAGTTATCTTGGATTTTGGAGGTTACGAGCGGGGCAGAGAAATTGCTGAAAAACTTCAACGTGCAAACATAATCGTCGACTGCGTGGTGAGGCTTGGAACATGCGAAGTTACAAGGCGTGGGATGAAAGAGGCGGAGATGGCGAAAATCGCCGAACTTATTAAAAGGACAGTTTTGGACGGCGAAAACCCGGAGACAATTAAGCGTGAAGTTGCAAAGTTATGTTCAGATTTTCAAGAAGTTGAGTATTGCTTCAAATAGGTGGAATAGGGCACCTTTTTATAAAACTGTCTGAACTTTTAACAAGTGAAAGCCTTCCAAATGGGCGTTAACGATGAGTCTAGTTCCAGAAGCGCTTGTCGAAGCGTTGAAGAAACACAAATACCACATTGTTGGTAGGCATTCCGCCGTCAAGAGATGTAGGTGGCTCTATGAAAGCCTTGTTCACGACAGGCCTTGTTACAAGCAGAAGTTCTACGGGATAAAGTCCCACCAGTGCATCCAGATGACGCCATCGCTTTTCTATTGTACGCAGAGGTGCCTCTTCTGCTGGAGAGCCCAGAGCGGAGACCTCCAAATCACATGGGAAGAGACTAAACTACCCAAATGGGATTCCCCAGAAGAAATCGTGGAGGGAAGCATAAGGGCACAGCTTGAAATTTTAAGCGGGTATAAGGGAAATCCTAAGGCGGATCCTCAAAAGTTTAAGGAAGCCTTAAGACCGAGGCACGCGGCGATAAGCCTAACTGGAGAGCCAACCCTCTACGAGCCTATAGGCGAGCTTATACACGCCTTTCACAAGAGGGGTTTCACCACTTTTCTTGTGTCCAATGGCACTGTTCCATCCGCGTTAGCTAAACTAAGCCATGAGCCAACCCAGCTTTACATTTCTGTCTGCGCTCCCAACAAGGAGATTCACCGAAAAGTTTGCCGTCCCATATCTGCGGACGCTTGGGAGAGGCTTAACGAAACATTGGAGCTTCTCCAAAGTTTCAGCTGCCCAACAGTGATTCGCATAACTGCTGTGCGCGGCCTCAATATGGGAAATGTTGAGGAATATGCCAAGCTAATAGAGAAGGCTAATCCCACATACATTGAGCCTAAAGCTTACATGCATGTTGGTTTCTCAAGGCTGCGGTTGGGTTATGAGGGTATGCCAAGCCACAAGGAAATACGTGAATTTGCAATGCAGCTTGCCAACGCCACAAGCTACAAGGTTATTGACGAGTCTGAGGATAGCCGTGTAGTGTTGCTGAGCAGGCTTGAAAAGCCCATAAAATTTTCGTCTGGTTAAACGCTTCTATATTTGAGAGGGCGGAGTAAAGGTTAAATAACTCGCTTTTTATTCATTGGTGTTTAAAATCGCTATCATAAGGGTGCAACCTATGGTTAATGAGGGAAAAGGCCGATTATTCAGAAGGAAAGATGGCAAATTCCTAATATACCTGCCAAAAGACTTGGCTGAAGACAGCATGTTCCCATTCAAAGGCTCAGACTCAATATTCGTAAAGGTAAGCTTCAAAATCGGAGACGACAAGCTACTTATCGAGCGTTGGCCAGAACAGCAAGAGAAGCAGCAGCAAACCAGCTAAACGTCCAAAAAGCTCAAAGTTTCACCGCCATCTTCCAAAACTTTTTGGCAACAATAAAATAGCAGTTTTCCTCTAATTCATAAGAGCGACGAAATAGAAGTGTTAATGCTTATGGTCTCTTTGAAAGCTGTATTAAAGCAAATTAGAAGGGAGCTTAAGGGTAAAGAGAAAATACGTGATAAAGCCCAAGCCGACATGAGAAAATTAACAAGCATCTCTAAGCAAGCGATACTTTTTATCCACCAGAAAAGGTTCAAAGAGGCTCGGAGACTTCTTGAAAAGGCTAAGGAAATAATTTCCAGGCTTAATGCGGTTGCGAGGGAGCATCCAGACATAATTCACAGCGGCTTATATGACATTGCTCTTCAGGAGTATGCTGAGGCGAACATATTTCTTACGCTTGTTGAGGAGGGACGCTTTGTCACACCAACGGAGATTAATGTGCCTTCTATTGATTATGTTCTTGGACTTGCTGATGTTATTGGCGAATATAGACGTTTGGCTTTGGATGCTCTGCGAGAGGGTGACGCGAAGAAAAGCGAGGAATGCCTAAAAGTGATGGATGAGATTTATACTGAGCTTATGGCTATGAATGAAGCTTACATGCTTGTTCCTGGACTTAGGAGGAAATGTGATGTGGCAAGAAAAATTATTGAAACCACGAGGGGCGATGTAACCCACGAGGTGCGAAGGCAGTCCCTTGAAAAGTATATGAAGCGTTTTGAAAAGCTGGAGAGGCGTTTTGAGGCTCTTGAAAAAGGAAGATAAATGAGCCTAGCAGATTTAAAGCCCCACTTTTCAGTTGAGAAGGCACGTAAAGCACAATTGCAAATTTCGAGGCGCATTATTTTTGAGGATAGACTGCCAAAGGAAATCCGTTATGTTGCTGGTGTTGACGTCGCCTATGCTGGAGACTTAGCGGTGGGTGCGGTCGCTGTTCTAAATTTTAAAAGTTTGGAGCTTATCGATGTGCAAATAGCCGTACGCGAAGTCACTTTTCCATATGTTCCGACGCTTCTTTCGTTTAGGGAGTTGCCGCCAACACTTTTATGCATTAAAAAGTTGAGAACTCAGCCAGACGTTTTCTTGGTTGATGGGCAAGGTTTTGCGCATCCTTTTCGCTGCGGTTTCGCAAGCCACTTAGGAGTTGTTTTGGGTAAACCAACAATAGGTGCTGCTAAGAGCAGGCTTATTGGCGAAGTTGAACCTTTTGGTGATAGGGATTTCGCCTATCTTTGGCATGAGGGTGAGATTGTTGGGGCTGCGTTAAAGACTTCTGCTGGGAAAGTTGTTTATGTCAGCGTTGGGCACATGGTTTCTCTTGAAACAGCCATAAAAATTGTTAGGCACTGCACGCGTTACAGTGGCGTTCCAGAACCGTTAAGAATTGCACATGAGATGGCGACGGCGGAACGGAACAAGATTTGCTCTAAGCATTATCATGGTTCCAAAATGTAATATTGCTGAAGTACAAAATAGGTGAATGAACGCTTAGCCACGGTGGATGTAAAAATTTGCTTCCTCCAAAAATAAGGGCTTTGGCTGAAAAAATTCGCGACAAGGAGCTCCGCAAAAAGGTTGTTGAGCTTCTTGAAAATCCAGTTTTTGAAGTTGACGGAAAGGTTTATTCTGGTTTGCCGTTGGATGTTGCGCCAGCCGGTTTGTCTCATCATCACTGTTATCCTGGGGGCTATGTGGAGCATATTGTATCTGCAACTAATTTGGCTTTGGCTTTGTGCAATTCTGTGGAGAAGGTTTATCATGGGAAGGTGAACCGCGACCTTGTTGTTGCCGGCATGTTGCTCCACGATATCTTCAAACCATTAACCTACACCGTGAATGAGAATGGGAGTTATGGCACAACTGGTTTGGCTGACTACATGGACCACTTATCCATTGTCATATCAGAGCTTGTTCGAAGGGGCTTCCCGCTGGAGCTTATCCACGTGGTTTCCGCCCACCATGGAGAATATGGTCCCATCAGACCGCACACTATTGAGGCTTTGATTTGCCACTTGGCGGATTTAATGGATTCACGGCTCAACGGCGAAGTCTTAAACGCTGCCGCTTTTCTGGTTAGGAAGGCTGTCGGTGAAGAGTTGCCGGGCTTAACTTCGAAGGAAGCCTTCGAAATAATCCACTCGAAGGCTGCCGAAGGATGGGAAGGCGTAACAAAAACCGTTGAAAAGATAAAGAAGAAAAGAGCTTCACGCAAAACTTAAAAATGCCGCGTGCACGAATTTGGGGTGATACCTATGACTGAAATAACATTTGAAGAGTTTCAAAAGCTTGACATGCGTATTGGAAAGGTTTTGGAGGCAAACCAAATTCCGGGCTCACGAAACCTCATAAGGATGATTGTCGACTTTGGGACGGAGAAACGCCAAGCCGTTGCTGGGCTTCTCCAATGGTACAAGCCCGAAGATCTTGTGGGCAAGAAATACGCTTTCATCCTAAACTTGCAGCGGAGAAAGTTCATGGGCGTGGAATCCCAATGCATGATTCTGGCGGCTGAAGACGATAAAGGCAATGTGGTTGCATTGCAACCAGAGAAGGACATAGCTGAAGGAAGCAGAATCCATTAAGGATTCTGGCTTAACAACTCGTTTATTGCTTCAGCCTTTTCTTTGCTTTCAGCCAAATAATCAACCATCTCTCTGCTTAGGTCAAGCCATTTTGCAAGTCCGGCAGCCATCTCCACATTGTTTTTGAAGATTATCCGCAGATATGGCAGAACCTCTTTTGAGGCTCTAGTGGCGGATATGTGGCATCTTCGCTTGATTTTACGGCCTATCTCCAACTGCATTGCACGTTCTTCCTTCGATCTTGATAATGCTTGTATCCGCTCTGGAAAGCGGAAGGGCGTCCAACCAGTGGTTTTTGTGTTAACCCTTGCCATGGCTACACCAGCCGTCATGAAGTCGATCACATAGCGTATAAAACTATAGTCTTGGGTTGAGCGAATTCTTCCACGGTAAACGTCAGCCATTGAAAGGGCATCCATAGCCGCCGCCAAGTCATGAGGATCCGTTAGATGGGCTGGAACGTTTTCATATATCCACTCAAAGAGCATGTCGATGTCTACGTCCGCCATATTAACGGCGCGTTTTGCTCCTTCGCATGTTTTCCCATACAAAATCATTCGCAAAACTGTGAATATCGTCTCTTGGCGGTCTCTGAAGCCCAGCCACGCAACATCATCGTATGTTAGGCGTTTTTTGCCTTGCGCCAGTGCCTGAAGGTCTGTTACTGCCGAGCGGATGTCGCCTTCTGAGCGTTGGGCTATAAACTTTAGGGCATTTTCCTCAGCGTCAATGCCCTCTTTTAGGCATATAGCCTTCAAATGCTTTAGAACATCGGTTGTTGAAGGCTTTTTAAACTCTATCAGGAGGCAATAATTGCGGAGATTCGCGAACCTTGGGTCAAAAGCGTTGTTGGCTATAAGCACTATTGGGCACTGAGCCATTTTAATTATGTCTGTTATGGCTTTAACTCCGCCCTTATCCGCCGTTCCAGTCAAGCCGTCCAACTCGTCGAACAGGATTATTCTTTTAGTGCCGAATAGTGAGCCGTACTGGGATGCCAGTCCAGCAAAACGTTTCACGGCTTCTTCTGTTCTGTAGTCGCTGGCATTTTTCTCCACTAACTCCATCTTAAAGTCGTTTGCCAAAGCCTCCACAGTAACAGTCTTTCCAACACCTGGAGGGCCATAAAGAAAGGCTGCCCTCTTCTTTGGGATTCCCTCATCCCAAGATTTTACCCATTCAACAAACTTTTGTATGGCTTCCCTATTTCCAACAACTTCTTTCAAGCTTCTTGGCTTGTACTTGACGGTCCAAGGCTGATACACATTTTACACCTTTCTAGCGCCCTTGATTTCGTGGGCTGCCTCCACAAGCCTAGCTAACAACGCGCTTAATTGGACTTCTTCATCTGCGCCTTCAACGAGTCTGTAATCTATTTCTCCAACGATGTCTGCCAACTTTATTTTCCATGGTTCTGGGATGTCGGCTCTGAAAATTTCTGTGTGGATTT
>Ga0272445_1000233_pt1 | contig 54295 bp, 58 predicted proteins | sample YNPCB0031_FD_194404 | JGI IMG/M metagenome (GOLD analysis project Ga0272445, IMG submission 194404) | Hot spring sediment microbial communities from Yellowstone National Park, WY, United States - YNP-CB-003-1 | ecosystem: Environmental > Aquatic > Thermal springs > Hot (42-90C) > Sediment... | reverse complement strand
TCTCACGCTTGCCTTTACAAATGAGATTAAACCCAACCTGATGCACCGTTCTAGATATTCAACAAAGTTGATGGATATATAAAAGCGTAGCGCTTAATCCCGCCCGCCTCTATCGGTTTAAGAAGTCCCATGTATGGCTAGGACATATCTATCTTTGATTGAGGGCGCACCTATTTTTTGTAGAATTTGCATCCCCTATAGGGCTCTGAGGGATATCCACGTCTCTCCCAGTAGCCTAATCTTTCGCTTTCCGAAACCTCCACCCGATAAACCCACTTAGCCCATTTGTAACCATACATTCCCGGCGCTACAAGTCTAACGGGGTATCCATGCTCTAGGGGTAATGGTGCACCGTTCATTTTTAAGGCAAGCATGACGCATACATTTTCCACGTAATCTAACCTATGATTAGTTGAGTATCCGTCTAGAGAATGGAATATCACCGATTGGGATTTTTCCTTCACCCGCGCCATATCGAGAAGCCTACTGACGGGTACACCCTCCCACTCAGCAACGCCAATTAAAGGTCCCCCAGGAGAATTATCATAGCACTCAAGTATTTCTATGAGCTTAACCTGCGGCATAGATGTTAAATCATCATATGTTAATGTTAATGTTTCCTCAACATGTCCATCGACGGTTAAACGCCAATCTTCAATATTCACCCTAGGCATATTGCCCTTCTGGATCTTGAAAAATTTCTCTATCGGCGTTAAAGATAGATTCAAGATTCAAACCAGCCTGCGCGATCCTTAATAGGGATATTTTCTCCTGCTATAACTTAAATATTTTTGCAGGATACCTTTCTCATGTATGTCTTCAGCCGACGTCGCTGTTAGGGTCTTTAAGCATCTTGAACCTGAGGACATAAAGATACTGGCAACCATAGAAGTTGATTTGAGCCGCCACAGGTTTGTTCCGGAGAGGGACATACTGAAACTTAGCGGTTTATCTGAGAAGGAAACTAGATACCGCCTTGAAAGGCTTAACGCCTTAGGCTTAATCTATCGCTGGACAGGCCCGTACATGGGTTACGTGCTAAACATGGCTGGATATGATTGCCTAGCCATAAATGCCCTTGTAAAAGCCGGAATCCTGGAATCCCTCGGTAAACCATTAGGCGTCGGTAAAGAATCAGACGTATATGATGCTTTAACCCAGAATGGTGAAAGGGTAGCCGTCAAGTTTCACCGTTTGGGCAGAACAAGTTTCCGGCAGACGAGGAGGCTTAGAGGTTATCTGCTTAATAGAAGACATGCCTCATGGCTTTATCAATCACGCTTAGCCGCTGAGAGGGAGATCGAAGCCTTAAGGCTTGTCTATCCATGCGGGGTCTCCGTGCCTAAACCGGTGGGGCATAATAGGCATGTGGTTGTTATGGGCATGATTGACGGCGAATGCCTATTTCGAATAGCGGAGCTGACCAATCCGAAGGCAATATTGAGCGAAATCCTGGAGAATGTTCGGAAAGCCTACATTGAGGCGGATGTCATACATGGAGATCTAAGCGAATTTAATGTTGTTTTAACCCACGATTGGAATGTTCTAATAATAGATTGGCCGCAGTTTATCAGAACAGACCACCCTAATGCTGAAATGATCCTGAAGAGGGACCTCTGGAACATATTAAAATTCTTTAGGAGAAAGTTTGGGGTGACGAAGGACCTAGACGAAGCATTAAGTTACGTTAAAAAGGGGCGTGGAGAAAAAAGCGCATAACACCCTTAACTGTTGAAGGGATGATGGGAGAATTAAAAAGGCACTTCCGCAATAAGATTAAGTGATGTTTAAAAAATCCAATGTGAGGAAATTAATAGTTGGCGTCGATCCGGGCTTAAACTGCGGCCTAGCGGTTTTAACTTTTAACGGCGCGCCGGTGCTGATTGAAAGCCAAAGAGGGTGGTCCCTGACAAAGATTATAGAAAGAATTATAAGCCTAGGTGAGCCGACGATAATCTCCAGCGATGTTTCGCCAGCGCCGAACTTTCTTGAGAGGCTTTCAAAAAAGCTTAACGCTGTGCTCTTTGAGCCAGCTATCTCCATGAGTGTTGAAGAAAAACATCAGTTGGCTCACGCATACATGGAGCGCTATAATGTTAAGGTTAAAAATGCGCATGAGATTGATGCGTTAGCTGCCGCCCTCAAAGCCTATCAGCACTACAAGAACAAGTTTGAGCAGATTGATGCTAAACTAAAAAATTTTGAGGGTGATCTCTCGCTGGACGATGTGAAGGATCTGGTTGTTCGCGGATACAGCGTAGCGAGGGCGATTAAGATTCTTCGAGGATTAAGCACGCATGGGACGTTGACCGCTGTGAAAGGCAGCTTCTCCCGGGAGGAGAAATTGAGAAACCTGGTTAAGGAGCTTGAGGAGAGGCTTATGCTTGAAAGGGAAAGAGTTAGGCTCCTAAAGGAGAGGAATAGGGAGTTGCATTTGAAAATAAAGACGCTGACTGCGGAGATTGAAAAATTAAAAGAAACCCTGAGGAAGGCTCGCAGCGAACAAACAGCTCAAATAAGGCGTGAAAGGGAGTATCAGCAGCTCATTGAAGAGATAGATTCTCTTAAAAAGGAAATTTCAGAGCGGGAATCCCAGATTGAAGCGTACAGGCAGGAGCTCGCCCATTTTCAACGCTTAAGCGATCTTGAATTTAAAGAGGGCTTAACGCTCCTTAAGCCTATAGAATCCTTCACAAAGGATGGATTGGAGAAATCATTTAAACTCTACAATATTAAAGCCGGAGACAGCGTGTTCATTCTTGATTCAAGCGGAGGCGGACCTGCAACTGCGGAGCTGCTTTTGAGGAGAGGCGTAAAAACCGTTATAGCTAAGGGAGCCATGTCTCATCAAGCCCTCGAGGTGTTTGAGAATTACAATGTGCCTGTGATCCCAGCGGACAAAATAAACATAAGGTGGATTGAGGGTTTACCCTATGCTGATCCGGAAGAGATAAAGAAATCGATTAGGGAAGAAAAAATCATGAAGGCATCCGATAAACTTGAGATTTTAAAAACTATTCTTGAGGATCATCTTAAAGAACTAAGCGATGAGAAGACGAAGAAGCAATGATTTAGTAGCTTTCATCGCTTTCAGCGGTCCCGCAAGATTTTCATATCCCATAAAACTAATAATGCTATAGGTGATCATGATGGTTCAGGAATTTATTGAGGTTGAGGATGTGGGAACATTTAGGCTCGTCGCTGAGCAAAGCCCCTTCGTTATACGTAGAGATCCATACCTATTCGCTCAATATTTCTCGTCGATGATCTTCATAGACATATCTAGCCTAGAGGATAAGGAGGTGAGAAGATTATTTGATCTTCTACGTGGTAAGATGATTGTTGTTAAAAATCTCGTTAAAGCTTCGTCAATATCGGATTTTCTGGAGAAGATAAGTAAGTCTAGCCCTAAAAAATAGGCGTTTCACCCTTTATCTTAAATGCCCCTTTCCAGAATCTCTCTGAGCTCCCTTAAATTTTTAATTAATATATCCGCATGCTCTATTATCCATGGGCTTGGATTCTTAAGTCCGCATATGACTATCGTCTTTTTCCCCTTCATCTTTGCGTAGAAGAGCTCCATACATGTTCCCGCCGACAGCCTAGGGAGATAGGCTATAAGAGCATCGCATCTTTCAATATCCTCAAGATCCCTCCTAATGAAATCTCTTGGGGGAACATGCTCCCACCAGCTCTCAGGTGGACCGCGATAGAGAATCTTTTCACGCTGCCATGGGTCGACGGGTTCATAGCCATATTGAATCAGGAGGGCGCTGATTTTATCCCTATATGTCTGCCTTTCCTCAATTCCCTGAATTGGTCCTGAAATAAAAATCCTCTTAGATTTCAATCTCCGCATCGGCGGTTTCTCCCTTCATATATTAAGTAAACGTTAGATTTAAATTAAGTAATTCATTGTTAAAATATTTTGTTTGAGGTGAAAGGTTTTGGTTAAGGTTGAGGGCTACGAGGTTCCTGAAGGACTATACTACTCGAAAGATTGGATGTGGGTTAAAATAGAGAATGGTAAAGCACGGATAGGCGTAACAGACTACGCTCAGAAGCAGATGCGCGAAATAGTTTTCGCTGAGCTGCCCAAAGCTGGCGATGAGGTGAGAAGGGGCGAACCCTTCGGAACCCTTGAATCAGTTAAAGCAGTGTCGGATCTAATATCTCCTTTAACAGGCAGAGTAGTGGAAGTCAATGACAGAGCCAGCGAGAGCCCGGAAATAATCAATGAAGATCCATACGGTGAGGGATGGCTGATCCTGGTTGAACCAGCCAATCTGGAGGAGGATCTTAAAACCCTAATGAGCTTTGAGCAGGCAGTGGAATGGTATAGGGAGATTGCGAGGGAAAAATAGGAGATGCCTAAGAAAATAGTTATTATTGGCGCTCACGCCGCTGGCTGCGACGCTGCATCCGCTGCGAGGCTGACGGATAAAAACGCTGAAATTACCATGCTCACAAACGAGAAATATGCGGGTTATTCCCGCTGCGGATTACCATTTGTTCTAGGAGGACATATAAAAAGTTTTACGGACTTAATTGTTTTTCCACAATCTTACTTCAGAATGATGAAGATCGATTTAAAGCTTGAGACTAACGTTACAAACATAGATACCAAATCTAAAACGGTTGAGTTTCAACATAAAGATGGACGGATGGAAAATCTGCAGTATGACAGCCTAATAATCGCCGCGGGAGCTAAATCGGCAATTCCGCCGATTAAGGGAAGAGAGAAGAATGGAGTCTTCACCCTAAGAACGATAGAAGATGGCGAGAAGATTGAACAAGCCATTAGGGAGGCTAAGTCCGCGGTTGTGATTGGAGCTGGACTTATAGGGTTGGAGACAGGCGTGGCCTTCGTTGAACGTGGGCTTAAAACCACAGTTGTTGAGCTCCTTCCGCAGATTCTCCCAGCAATGCTTGATAAAGACGTAGCCGACGCTGTTCAGAGAGAATTGGAGGGAAAAGGGCTGAAAATAGTTACCGGGCGCTCAGTGGATGAGATCCTAGGAGGAGAAAAGGTTAGCGGCGTATCGGTTGGGGGCGAACAGATCCCGGCGGACATTGTGGTTGTTGCAACAGGGGTTAGAGGCAATACTGAGCTCGCGCAGAAAGCCGGAATAGAACTTGGTGAAACAAGACTGATTAAGGTTAATATGCGCATGGAAACAAACGTTAAAGACGTTTATGCATGCGGAGATTGCGTTGAAACAATAAACCTAATAACTAAGCGTCCAACCGTATGCCAGCTTGGAACAACAGCTGTTCGCCAAGCTAAGGTTGCGGGAACAAACGCTGCCGGCGGCTACGCGATATTCCCTGGAGTTTTAGGAGCATCGGTGACGAAGCTATTCGACATTGAGGTTGGAGCAGTAGGGTTAGGGGAATCATTCGCCCAGAGGGCTGGGATGGAAACCGTATCAGCAACCTTCACCGGCAAAACTAAAGCTCAATATTATCCCGGGGCTCTCCCAATCAAAATTAAGCTCATCACGGAGAAGGAGACTGAAAAAATAATTGGCGCCCAAATGGTCGGCGGGGAGGGTGTAGCTCAAAGGGTGAACGCCTTATCATTCGCAATATTGAAGGAGATGACTGTGAAGGAGCTCGCTAAAGCCGAAACATGCTATGCTCCTCCACTTGCCGAAACATGGGATCCCATAATTCTAGCTGCCCAAATGCTTCTAAGAAAACTCAAATAAAAATCATTTTACTATCATTTTTATTTTTATAAAGAATTAGAAGAAATCCGCAAGGGATCTCTGTCTTCGCATTCTGGATTCCCCTTCAACCTTAGATTTCTCCCTTCCCTCTTCCACATCGGCTCCTTTAGCTATCCCCATGCTTCTCTCCGGAAATATTATTATCTGTCCATAGACGCCGTCATATCCGGGAATAACCTTAACTCTTCCCTCGCGGACTCTTATCAGCGCTTCAGCAATCAACGGATTAGTTACTCTCGCAATATCGTTAAATTCAGCGTCGATCAGAACGTTATATTCATTACCGAAATTTTTGATGAGCAAATTATAGATGCTCCAAACCTTCTGCGAGTTGGGCGATGCTGCCTCTAAAACTGCGGAGAGAATCTCTGAAAGCGGTAGGAGATGCATGTAGCCGGGTGAACCTGGCGGCCTGAAGCCATAGGGCCTATCGGCTAGCTCCTCAACACGCTGCTCAACGCCCTTGGTGAGCCCCCTATGGCAAACTGGGCATCTATTTCCAAGTTTTATTGCCTCCTCAGGCGTAAGGGAGACCCCGCATGCTCTATGCCCTGTCCAGTGGTATTTGCCGTAAGCCGGGTCGGTTTCAATTGTGAATTTGAGGCGTCTAGAATCCTTCTTCCTAATAGAATCCACTATCTCCCAATATGTTACTTTCTCAAGATCAAACACGTTTGCCTCCCGACCCAGCCTCCAAGGCCAGCTTGAATGCGAATCGCTGTTGGAAAGCAATGTGAACCTGTCTAGAACGCTTAGACGCCAATTCATCGGCGGATTTGAAGATAAACCGGTCTCTAAGGCATGTATATTCTTCGTCATATCCTGGTAGCAGTCTTCCATCCTGTCGAATCCGCTGAAGGCTCCGAAAACGCTGAACCATGGCGTCCACGCGTGGGCTGGAAAAACCATGTTATCGCTTGAAACCTCCATGACCTCCTCAACGAGATGAGGCGCAGACATATTTAATGTGGGTCTCCCATCAACCTCAAGATCCCCATAATGAGATAGCCTATCATTTATCTGCTCAGCCACATCGATGCTTGGCACTAATATTACATGATGAACCTTCTTCGTCTCCCCCTCAAAATCAAAAATTGTTGAAACCTCACCGGTGATCATGAACCAAACATGAGGCTCCGCCATCTCAGCAGGCTTATATAAACCAGTCCCTGAAACCTCAACTAAGCTCTCCTTTAAATCTTTAAGCCATCTGGGATGCGTGAAATCGCCGGTTCCAACAAGGTTTAACCCCTTAATCCGAGCGAAATGGGCAATTTTAGATATATCCATGTTGCTACTTGTAGCCCGACTATACTTGCTATGAACATGTAAATCAGATATGATCCTCATTGTTTTCAGATGACCCTCAATGTCTTATTAGTTCTCATCTTATTTACATTTTTCGGAAGAAGCGCGGAAACCGCATCCTATATATCTTAAATCTATTCCACCAACAGTTTTATTAATAAAAATCACCTACATAGCACATCGCGCGCGTAAGGTCTTAGACAAGTCTGATTAGGGCTCAACTCTTTTTATTCCCTCAATCCCGTCGAAGTCTTTATCGTAGCTTACAATCACGCTTATCTTGTTCTCAATGGCTGCTGCAGCATGGAGGGTGTCCCTAGGCTTAAGCTTATAAGCCTCAGAGATTTCTTGAGCCTTCAGGACAGTTGTCCTCTTAACCGGAATCAGCCTGAGCTTCGGGAAAATTAAGAATTTTCTCCCATAATTTCTTGAGGCTTCTATTCCGATGAGCCCTCTTAGGATCCATGTCAATTTGTCCCAGGTGAGGGTTGAAGTGTAGGCTTCAAACTTCCCACGGGCAACCTATAGAAGAAACTGTCTGGACCTTCTCGCTTCAGGAACAGCCACCTCTCATATATGATCGGGTATACGAAGATGTTGGAGTCAATGTAGAGCAAATTTTTCCTCAACCTCTTCCTCAAGAACTTTTTCCAGGTCAATTTTCCGGATTAACTTATTCGGGTTGGAGCAGAAATCTTCCACAAACTTTTCCGGGTCAACTTCAGACCTGATACGTAACTCCTTCTCCACGATCTCCATTACAACTTCATCTCCCGGCTTAACTCCTAGAAACTCCCTGAAAACCTTAGGTATTACAATCAGTGCCCCTTAGGACCGACTCTCCTTGTTACAGAAATTCTAACCATCAAGTATGAAAAAGTAAAACTTATAATTCAAACTTTCTCCGCGCGCCTATGAGATGATATTAGAGTTGCGAGAGCCAGGCGCTGCCGAAAAAGGTTAGGTATCCTTTTTAATGCCGCGCTAGAACATTGCAAATTCAGACTAAAGCAAATAAAAATTGTTTTTGTGTAGTTTTCGGCTTCGCTGAAATCCCAAGAATCTTCTAAAATTTCGAAATGGCGAGGGAATGAGAAGGGAATCATTCAAGTGCTAGAAGTCTAAAACTGGAAAAAATTGAGGGTTTACGCTAGGTTGCAGCGCTCACCCATCCTCGCTTTAATCCCTCAGCCCATTTTTTAAGATTCTACAACTACCGCTATAAGGAGCAGGAAGAAATATGGCGATATGAGGAGGGCGGCTGACATCAGGATGATCATTATTGGCGCCAAATATCTTGCTTTCATATTAAATCCCCTGCTAAATATATGCGTATATATCCGCATAATTTATTCATAATTGTGAATAATAAAATTTATGTACATTTAAATCTATATAATTATGCATACATTAAGCTGGGGCATCGGTTTGTAACGAAAAAGATTCGAATTTTATTTCAGAACGCGCTTACTTATCAATAAACTTTGTGATTTTTTGGGCTTCCAGTCCTAGATCATCAATTATTCTCTCTTTTTCTCTTCAACCGGAAAGATTTTTTCCCAATCCACTTTAAGCATAGCAACCAATATTGTAACCAAAAGAGCTGCTGTCATTATTGTTGTCCATAGGCTTCCTTCCTCGCCGCCGAAAATCGCCTCTATGAACCCTATGGATAACCGTCCGCTGTAAGCCAATATAAAACTCATAGTTATTTTTCCAATTAGGCATGGTATAAAAGTCTTAATGAAGCTGTACCGCATTATTCCAAGGGGTATGAATATTAGATCGTCCGGAAGCGGCGTCAATGCAAAAATAAAGATTGCTAGTGAGCCATAGCGGTTGAAAACCCTCAGCATATAATCCATTTTTCTCTTCTTCTCCTCGCTCACAAGCGCTCTCCCGAAATATCCCATAATGTAGCCGAATAGTTCACCTGCAGCCGCACCGGCCCCTGCTGATATTGCAAGCAGATTTGGATCCAATATTTTACCCAGCATAAATATTAATATCGTGTACGGTATTGGTATCAATACGGATGCGGCCCCTAAAAGGCTCGCAATAAATATTCCTAAATAACCATATTGCATCGCTAAATTATTTAGCCAAACGCTTATTTCCTTAAGCCCTGGAAAATCTTGCTGGACGGATCCCCAGCCTAACATTTCAGCACCAGCTGATGATAATCTTTCAATTTCTTAATTTAAAAAGGTTATCTTCAGAAGTTTTAAATCCATGCTAGCTTAATAATATTATGGATAGCGAAGGATGCCTCAGAAAAGCCTAGATGATTTCTGCAGCCTATTCGGCGATAAAAACAAGAAGGTTGGTGAGCATGCGCCATCAGAATCCAAAGAAGCATCTGAAAGAAAAGACGCTGAAGAATCAATAGAGAAGCAGCAGATTATGGCAGCTGAAGATTTTGCACCCAAGGATCTGCCCCCATCATATCTTGTTTCAGTCGGCTACGATGGCTCAAGAGCAGCTGCCTACGTGAAGCTTTACGAGCCTATTTCCCAGCGCATATACATCTGGTATGACAACTCCGGCCACAAGCCCTACCTTTTCACGAATATTCCGCCGGAAGAACTTCAGAAGCTGGAAAGGGTGGTTAATCATCCAAGTTTTGATCATTTTGAAGTTGCAGAGAAATATGATGCCCTATATGACAGAAACATTAGGGTGACAAAAGTTGTTGCTAAAGACCCTCTAGCCATAGGTGGGCGTCCTAAAGGCTGCTTAAGGGATATAATACCCGAAGATTACCCATTGATTTTTGGAGACAATAATAAGGTGAAGGTTTGGGAAGCAGCGATCAAATATTATCAATGCTACATTTACGATAGAGGTTTGCTTCCAGGAATGCTTTATAAGATTGAAAATGGCGAGCTGATTCCATGCGTAAATGAAGATTCTGAGAAAGCAGTTAAGCAGGTTGTTGAGAGTCTTATGCGCTCTAAGGGTGAAATGGGCGATCTCTCCTCATACGTTGAGTTCTGGGCTAGACTGCTTGAGTATCCAGCCCCTAAGATGCGCCGTGTTAGTCTCGACATCGAGGTTTACTCGCCTGTTGCAACCCGCGTTCCAGACCCTGAAGAGGCTTCTCAGCCTGTGATATGTGCCTCCCTAGTTAGTTCGGAGGGGAGAAAAAGAGTTTTACTCTTGAAGCGTGAGGGCATCGAAGAAGGCGACATGGGCTTATTAAGCGATGTTTCGGTGGAATTTTACGGGTCTGAGAAGGATCTGCTCCGATCAATCTTTAACGCTCTAAACGATTATCCATTCATCATAACGTTCAATGGGGACGACTTCGACCTAAACTATTTATATCATAGGGCTAAAAACCTAGGTTTCTCAAGAAGCGAGGTTCCAATAGAGAAGGGGCAAAAAATCTGCTCATTAAAATACAGCGTTCACATAGATTTATACAGGTTCTTTCTGAACAGGTCAATTCAAATATATGCTTTCGCCCAGAGATACCGCAATGTAACCCTAGATGAGGTTGCGCAGGCTTTAATTGGAAGATCGAAGCTGGAGCTTTCAAAACCCGTGTCCGAGGTTTCCTACGCTGAGCTCGCTAAATATTGCCTTAACGATGCTGAAATAACCTTCGCGCTCACATCGTTCGATGATGACCTAGTGATGAAGCTCCTCATGGTTTTAACTAGGATAAGCCGCATGCCCATGGAGGATGTGAGCCGGCAGGGCGTTTCAAGATGGATCCGCAGCTTCATGCAGTATGAGCATCGGAGAAGAAACATGCTGATTCCCAACGGCGATGACATAATTGAGGCTAGAGGGACAACGGCGACAAAAGCCATAATTAAGGGAAAGAAGTATATGGGCGCGATAGTTGTTAAGCCGGTGCCGGGGGTACATTTTAACGTTGCTGTTATGGACTTCCAAAGCCTATATCCCTCAATAATTAAAGTCTATAACCTAGGTTATCAAACAGTCCGCTGCGTGCATAATGAATGCAGAGATAACATTGTTCCTGGAACGCCGCATTGGATATGCAAAAAGCATAGGGCTCTTGAAAGCGCCCTTATAGGCTCACTTAGAGACTTAAGGGTTGGATGGTATAAGCCGAAGGCTAAAGATAAGTCTCTTCTAAGCGAGCAGCGGAACTGGTATAACGTGATACAGAGCGCTTTAAAAGTCATTTTAAACGCATCTTACGGAGTTTTCGGAGCTGAAGTCTTCGATCTATACTGTCCACCTGCAGCTGAAGCAACATCAGCCATAGGGAGAAACATAATCACGCAAACGATAAATAAAGCGCGCGAATTAGGGATAGAGGTAATATATGGCGACACAGATAGCCTATTCCTTAAGAATCCAAGTCAGGAGCAAATTAGGCTTCTAATAGAATGGGCTGAGAAAGCGCTGGGAATGGAACTCGAGGCTGATAAGATCTATCGCTACACAGTTTTAAGCTCTAGGAAGAAGAACTATTTAGGTGTCTTTGAGGATGGAAGCGTTGATGTTAAGGGGCTTACAGGCAAGAAGCGCCACATACCGCCCTTCATAAAGAGATACTTTGATGCAATCGAAGAGAGGCTGAGCCTTGTGAAAACACCGGCGGAATTCGAGGCTGCAAAGAAGGATATTGAGAGAATAATACGGGAATGCTACATGAAACTTAAAAATAGAGAGTGGGAGGACATAAATGACTTAGCGTTTGAGGTTGTTCTTGGAAAAGTTCCGGAGGCATATGATAAAACAACACCGCAGCATGTGAAGGCAGCCTTAATACTGCAAGCTAAAGGCGTTGAGATTAAGGCTGGAGACACAATAAGATTTGTTAAAATCACTAGGGAGCCATTCGTTAAACCAGTTCAGCTAGCTACGTCTAAAGAGATAGATGTTGACAAATACATAGGCTACTTGAGAACAACGTTTGATCAGGTGCTTGATGCATTAAACTTAGAATTTGATGAAATAATAGGGTTAACGAGGCTGGAGCAGTTCATGTAATTAGGCAACCGTTTCGCTCCAGGCGGAATCATATTTCTATGCCGATCTTTCTAAGCAGCTTTATTGCGGTTTGAGTTAAAGGTAAATTTCTTATCTCTTCAGGAGTGAACCAGCCGGCTTCTAGAGCTTCTGACGATGGGGTTATCTCGACGTCTCCAGAAACGGGTTTAGCCTTAAAATCCACAAGCACATAGTGAAATTTCACTCTGCCACTTTCATCGTGAACAATGTTCTCAACTACGTCTAATAGGTCGCCTATCTCAACCGCTACGCCGGTTTCCTCCTCAACCTCACGTTTCGCCGCATCTCTAAGGCTCTCACCAACCTCAACAAGCCCTCCAGGTATAGACCAAAGTCCTTTTCCCGGATCATTTGCTCTTCGTATCAGTAGAATCCGATTGTTCAGCTGAACCACGGCGCCGACTCCTACAAGTGGCATCTCAGGATAGATTCTCTTAACCTTCAGCCGGCTCCCCATATTAGTCCTCTTCCCTAAATATCTTCCTATTCTTCCGCCCAAATAAGATTAGCTTCCATTTAAAAATGGGCATCTTCAATTTATGCGTTTCATCATGGAAAATGTTACGTCCAAACTCACTCCGTTTCCCTCATCTTTATATGGAAAACTTGTGGAGATACATGGAGCTATTAGCAAATAATATAATCCAACCGTTATTCAAGATTCTACTTAATAGCATATGGAAGGTTACAGTCTTGGCGGAGCCGATTGGAAGAAAATCTATAAGGAAAACTCTGGAAAATCTGAAGGCTTACATAAACCTTAAGTCGGATCTGCTTAAGATTGAGGAAAAATGCTTCTATGAAATGCTTGACAACATTAGGAAGGACATAAACATAAAGGATAAGAAAGAAATAGATTTTCTCAGCGCGGTTCTAGATTACAGCAACAGTGTAAGCGACTTCATCAGGGCATTATTGCTTTATGTGGAAGCCCTTGAATCATATATATCTGAACTGGATGAAACATTCGACAGCCTCCTGGAGGATGCGAAGAAATCGGCGGAACAGCAAATGCAGGAAATTCCGCGGGATAAGCCGTCATTTTATGGATAGAATGCACTGCTGATCTTAAAAAATAAAACTTAAATAATATATTTTTTCAAGTGGTTTAATCTATGGAGGAGCATCAAGATTGGTTAAGGTTAAAACGCCAATAATACTTGTGAACTTTAAAACTTATGCTGAAGCCACCAGTGAAAAAGCCCTAAAATTGGCTGAGATGGCTGAGAAGGTCAGCGATGAAACTGGCGTATGCGTTGGTGTGGCCCCTCAATATGTGGATATAGCCATAATAGCCGGGAAAGTTAATGTTCCAGTCTTCGCCCAGCATATAGATCCCATCCCTTATGGGAGTTTCACTGGACATGTGCTTCCTGAATCGGTAAAATACGCAGGTGCGGTGGGAACATTAATTAATCACTCTGAGAAACGCCTAAAGCTCGCTGATATAGACGCTGCTATAACCAGGGCTCATGAAGTTGGGTTAATATCTGTTGTATGCACAAATAACACTCCAGTGAGCGCCTCAGCCGCTGCCCTAAAACCCGAAATGATAGCTGTTGAGCCCCCAGAGCTAATAGGCACAGGCATACCGGTTTCAAAGGCAAGGCCTGAAGTTGTCACAGGCACTGTTGAAGCGGTTAAGAGGATTAATCCTAAAGTTACGGTTCTCTGTGGGGCTGGAATAACAAGCGGTGATGATGTTGCCGCAGCCATAAAGCTTGGAACAGAGGGGGTTCTTGTTGCAAGCGGCATAGTTAAGGCTAAGGATCCATATAAAGTTATGCTTGAATTTGCTGAAGCAATACTTAGGTTTCAACGCTGAAATAGGGGATCCTTTTGAGGGTTGGAGTGGACTGCGCCTTATGCCTATTTCATAGAGGCTACATGGAGATACTTGAAGCCACCGATGACCCTAACCTTAGGTTTAAGGCGATAATCCAGCTTCTCGATATGCTGGCGAAAAATTTTAATCCAGAAGCCATCCCAGCGGTGCTCGGCACGATGCGTGACAGAATAATTAAGCAGACAACCCGTAACCCCGATCCATATGCGGAGAAGAAGAGAGCCGGCAACATAGAGGCTATGAGGCTTCTTCCACTGGCTGAAAAAGCGATTTCAGAGCAACCTGATCCTGAATTGAGATTTAGAAAGGCATGTCTAATCGCGATTGTTGGCAACATTATGGAATTTAACATTCCGGGGCATACATTCAACCTTAAAGACTTCGGGAGACTCCTCTATGAAGCCGAGGATGATCTGGCGGTGGACGACATCTCCGAGGCGTTTAAAATTGCTGGAAAGGCGAACCTAATTGTTTATCTAGCGGATAACGCTGGTGAAATCGCATTTGATATCTTGCTTGTTAAAGAGCTAAAGAATCTATGTAAAAGGGTGGTTGTTGCAGTTAAGGGTGAACCGGTCTATAACGATGCAACCATGGAAGACGCTCTATTCGTTGGAATAGACAAAGTGGCTGATTCAGTAATTACAACCGGGACGGACATGATGGGGCTTCTAATTTCTGAATGTAGCATGGATTTCTTAAAGGTTTATGATTCTGCAGATTTTGTTGTTGCAAAAGGCATGGGAAACGCTGAAACAATAACGGAGATGGATTTAAACGTCCCCCATCTGCTTCTTCTTAGAACTAAATGTGCGAATGTAGCTAACTACTTTAGGGTGGAAAGAAATAAGAACATCGCCAAAATATTATATCCGGGCAAAAGAATCATGCCTTAAGCTTCAGGGCGGCGCGGAAGCCGAAAATGCTAACTAAATTGAAAAGTAAGGTGCAAGAATGGATTTTCATAGAAGCCAAGCTGATGCATAAAGCCGGTTTTAGGCCGAACGCAATAAGCGCTCTAGGAGTGATTCTAGGCGCATTATCAGGCATGCTTTATTGGGCTGCTGGGCTCTCCCCGGCTCATACAAGTAGAATCCTTCTTCTACTAGCCCTTGTTACACTTTTATCCTCCGGCTTCTGCGACGCCCTTGATGGAGCATTAGCCAGGCTTTACGGTCAAACAACTGCTTTAGGAGGCTTCCTAGACTCGGTGCTGGACAGATATGTTGATGCAGCAGTTATATGCGGATTAATCCTCGGAGGGTTATGCGATCAATTATGGGGTTTGCTCGCTCTTGTGGGCTCACTGCTCACAAGCTATGTTAGAGCTAGGTCTGAAGCCGCTGATATACCGATGGAGACCGTGGGCATCATGGAGCGTGCAGAGAGAATTTTATTAATTGCAATCGCAAGCATAATAAACATTCTTCAGGCGGATTTCCCAGCATTAAGAATAAGCGTAATAATTCTAGCCGCAGCATCAAACTTCACGGTTGCCCAAAGAGCGCTATACTTCTACAGAAAGGCCTCATCAAAAAAATAAGGAACCGAAGGCTTCATGCCTTCAATTTTCTTTCTTCCCTAGCCCTAACCTTAACTATGCCCCTGTGAACAGCGCATGATACGCAGTAATACAATGTTTCAGTCCGACTCGATATGTAAGCGCCCTTCTGCCTCAACTCTTTAGCCAAAACCGGATCTACAAGCGATATTTGACGCGTAACCTTCTTGGCTTTATCACGCGGAACAAGCTCACCGCATGCGCTGCAATGAACATAATCGCTTTTACCCTTCTGACCCTTCGAACGGCCCCTACTTTTACGCTTAAATGGCATATCCCTGCATCTCGCTCTGTATGTTAATCGCTTACGGAAATAAAGATGGTTTTTCCCTCTTATACCTTACGTTTTAAGACTCCCTATTTAACTTAACTTTATATATGGTTCAAAAAAGTTTATATATAAATTCATAGAATTAAACTATCTGTAAACCGCAAAAATTCTGCAAATTTAGAAAAATGGGGAAAGGGGTGGGCTTGGAGAATGGAGGCTCAATTTCCGCGGCTTCTAGCCTTTCTAGTAATAGGCTTGATAATAGGGGCTGGTGCAACATACGCATACATGTCATCGACGGTTGGTGCAACAATAAGCGAACTCAATAATAAAGTGTCAATGCTGCAGGACCTAATAAACACCTTAAATCAGACGAAAGAATATAAAATAGGCATCACCCTGCCATTAACAGGAGAACTCACAGATGTCGGGGTGCAGTGGAAAGAGGTTGTAGACATGGCGATCGAAGACTTGAATAATGAGATGAAGAAGTATGGCTTGAAAGTTAAATTCACACATGTTGTGCAGGACGATAAGACCCAGGATACGCAGGCATTAGCCAACGTGCAAACATTTTATCAGGCTGGAATAAGGGTTGTGATCGGTCCAGCTGCAAGCTTCCAGGTTAAAGCCATAAAAAGCTATGTCGATGACAACAAATTACTGATAATATCGCCATCTTCAACTGCGCCAACGCTTGCAATACCAGGCGACTACATTTATAGAACCGTTGGATCCGATGCTGGACAAGCGAAGGCTTTAGCGGCTTTAGTGAAGTCCCAAGGCATTAATAAAGTTATAGTTTTCCATAGGGACGATGAATACGGCGTGGCATTCGAGAGTTTCTTTGAGAGGGAATTTTCATCCCTCGGCGGCACAGCGATAGGCATGAAGTATGCTTCTGGAAGGGAAGATTATGCGAGCGAAGTGGCGCAGCTAAGCGCGAGAGCAAAGCAGGAAAAAGTTAACGGCATAGTTATAATAACATTCGATACGGACGGCGTTAACATATTAAGCCACGCTAAGGATGACCCATACTTATCATCGCTAAGATGGTTCTCAAGCGAAGGCATACATGGAGCGCGTGGGCTTCTCGAAGAGGACATAGCCAAGTTTATTCAGGCAACAAATCTCTTGGGAACAAGGCCGCTTTTCAGGGAGAATCCGTTGCTGCATGATTTTACATCCCGATATAAAAATAGAATGGGACATGATCCACCAGTGTTTTCAGCCAACCTCTACGATGCGATAATGCTCGCCGGGTGGGCTATTATAAGAGCTGGGACATACGATGGTGAAGCCATAAGAAACGCCCTGGTTGAAGTTGCAAAAAGATACTATGGAGTTTCCGGCTTAACAATGTTCGATGAGAATGGAGATAAGCTCTTCCAAGATTACTCTATATGGACCGTTAGGTTGATTGAGGGACAATATCAATATGTCGATATTGGAAGCTACTCCGGAGGGGTAATAACGCTTTAAAGATGAAAACAATTAAATTTCCTCCCCCTTTATTTATGGAAATCTGACAATCAGCCATAGTTTATGGGGTAAGATCGATTGGAGATGCCGACGGAAATAATTAATACAATATGGTATACTTGCATCTATGGTTTAATGGCTGTTCCATTAACGTTGAGCTATAGGACAAGCAAAGTTTTAAATTTCGCCCACGGCGTATATGTGACGATAGGCGCCTATGTACCTATCTTAATAGCTAAAGGTTTAGGTATCAGGATATCTCCTCTCCTCGCAATTTTAGTTTCATTCACGGTTGGCGCGTTGCTGGCGATGATAACCCACATTCTCGTTTTTTCACCATTAATCAAGAAAAAATCTACGCCTGTCACTTTAATGATAGCTTCTATGGGCGCATGGATCTTCATTAAATATGCGTTTTATGCTTTTTTAGGAAGCCTGCAGAAAGCCTGGAAGACCCCGCTGTTTTACACAACCCTCAGCATAGAAATTCCACGTTCATTTCTATTCATGGACATAGATGTCGATGCAAAATTCCTGCTTGCTACCATGCTAACAATAACAGTTTTTGGGCTTCTATTTTTATTTCTAAGTAAAACTAAAGCCGGTATGGCTATAAGAGCCATAGCTGATAACCCTGAACTGGCTCAAATATCCGGGATCTCAAGGGAGAAAACCCTGCTTCTCACATGGGCTATTTCAGGAGGAATAGCTGCATTAGGCGGCTTCCTATGGTCTCTATTTGCATATGTTTCGCCGGAAACAGGCGACTCAATAATTCTGCAGGTTTTCGCCTGCTCAGTTATCGGCGGCTTAGTAAGCCTCACATTGACCTTCATCGGGTCAATAATAATTTCATCATCTGAGAACCTTCTCATAGTCTTCCTTCACAATTACTTAGGGGTCGAACTCAGTTTCCGCCCATTCCTCTCATTCTTTGTTCTTGTAATGACCATTTTAATTAGGCCGCCTGCTGGGGCTGGAGGGGGACTGCCATATAGGTATAAATTTGGAGAAATGCTTAAGAATTTGCTTAAGAGGTGAAGATCTTGTTTGATATCATAAACTTCCTAATATCTTGGCTTCCCATCTTTGGAATCTACGCCATCTTGGCTTTATGTTTAAATATGGAAGTTGGTTATGCAGGCATGGCGAATTTTGGGCTTGTTGCCTTTTATGGGATAGGGGCTTTCGTGGCAGGTTATGTTTCAATGACGGTTTTTCTTTCATTTTACGGTTATAATTACCCAATTTATAGTCCAGAGGCTATAATAGCAGTTGGGAATGTCTCTGGAAAAACGCCGTGGCTAAACTTAGCTGTATTTCTGCTCTCATTAATTCTCGCCTTCATCATCGCAGGAGCATCCGGATATTTGGTGTCATATCCGACGCTGAGGGTTGGACCGGCGTTTCTTGGAATAACCATACTTAGTTTTGGGGAGATGCTGAGGGTTTTTATGAAGCATTTTACACCAACTGGGGGAGCATATGGAATACTTGGAATCCCACATCCGTTCGCTTGGATACCAGATCCCCTGCTAAAAAATGTTTCATTTCTAATTTTGACGTTAGCAATATTAGCTGGAACCTTTATTTACTTTGAGAGTTTAGCCAACTCGCCCTACGGTAGGCTTCTAAAATCTATTAGGGAGGATGAAGTAGCATCCCTATGTATGGGTAAACCGGTCCCACATGTTAAGGCCGAACTGCTTTTTGTCGCTTCAGGCATAAGCGGCATTGCAGGGGCATTATACGCGTTCTATCTTGGAACAGTAACACCTGACATGTTCATTACAGCCGTCACATTTGAGGTTTGGAGCATGGTTATACTTGGCGGTAAAGGGAATAATTGGGGAGCTTTATTCGGGGCTTCCATATTCTCCCTACTTACTAGAGCAACCTCTATTCTCAATTTTCAATTTCCAGATCTTCCAATCGACCCTAACTATGCTAGGTGGATGATTACCGGGGCCCTAATAGTGATAATTCTCATATATAGGCCTAAGGGGATTCTTTCGGAGAAAACCGTGAAAACAGAAGCCTGGAGGATCTTCGGAGAATATGCTGAAACAAAGAAGAAGATGACGGCTGCAGCCTTAAAGGTTCTAGGCTACTTAAAGAAGGTTCTTTATTGGTTGATTGGGAAGGAGGCTGGCTGATGGATCCCCTATTAAAAGTTCAAAATGTAAGTAAAAGATTTGGGGGAGTAGAAGCCCTTAAAGATGTTACCCTCGATGTTAGAAGGGGCTCAGTAACTGGTTTAATCGGTCCTAACGGAAGCGGTAAAAGCACACTTTTTAATATTATATCGGGCTTTTATAAGCCGGATTCTGGAAGCGTATACTTTGAGGGGAACCGCATAGATGGATTAAACCCTAACGAAATATATAATATGGGTATATCTAGAACTTTTCAAAACCCGCGTTTATTCAACTCCCTAACAACGCTGGAAAATATGATGTTAAGCCCAAAGAGTCAGAAGGGTGAGAGCATCCTTAAAGCGCCATTTAAAAAAGCCTGGTTAGATGAAGAGGTTCAAATAGCCAGCGAGGTTAAGCGGGTTCTGAAAGAGTTCAGCATGGACGACATCTATAAGACACCGGTCTCTGATCTTTCAGGAGGTCATATAAAAATGGTTGAGACAAGCAAGGGGATACTGGGAAGGGCGAAGCTAATTCTTCTCGACGAGCCCACAGCTGGTGTACACTACGCTGTGGGGAGAAGACTCTTCCAATACATTAATTATTTGAGAAAAACTTATAATTTAACCTTCTTTATTATTGAGCATAGAATCGACTTATTATTTGACTTCGTAGATTACGTATACGTATTACATATGGGCAGAGTGCTTTCAAAGGGAACTCCGGAGGAGGTTGCATCCGATCCGGAAGTAATAAAAGCATATATAGGCGGAGCCTAAAATGCCGCTACTTGAGGTAAATAACGTTTCATCAGGATACGGAAGAATGCTTGTACTTGAAAACATAAATATCCACGTTAATGAAGGAGAAATAATTGCCCTCCTAGGGCCGAATGGCTCCGGAAAGACAACGCTGCTAAACACCATATTTGGCTTAGCGGACATATTTAAGGGTCAAATTAAGTTTAATGGGAGAGACATAACCGGTGAAAACCCAAACAAAATAGCGGCCTTAGGCATAGGTTACTCGCCGCAGCAGCAAAACATATTCCCAAACTTTACGGTTGAAGAAAATCTGCTGCTCGGCGCCTTCTTAAGGAAAGACTCTGAGGTAAAGAAGGATATGGAGGAAATCTTCAGCATTTTTCCAGAAATAGAGCGGAGACGCCGTAACTTGGCTAAAACATTAAGCGGCGGAGAGAGACAAATGCTTGCCGTTGCCAGAGCCCTAATGCTTAGGCCGAAGCTTCTGCTATCCGATGAGCCGACCGCTGGCTTAGCGCCTAAAGTAGCCGATCTCCTAGCTAAAAAGATTCAGGAAATAAGAAAGCAGGGAACAACAATAATTCTTGTTGAGCAAAATGCGAAAATCGCCCTAAACATATCTGACAGAGCCTATGTGCTTGTAAGCGGAAGGATAGCGGCTCATGACTCCTCAAAAAACCTCCTCATGAAGAAAGATTTTGAACAAATATACTTTAAGTGAAAAGCCTTTTCAATATCATTTTCAATAATTTTTCACCATGCAGGGAACACTTGTGAACGCCGTTGCGGTGATAGTTGGTAGCACTATAGGTATTATTTTACGTGAGAGCTTCCCTGAAAAAATCAAAAATATTGTTTTTCAAGGAATCGGACTGGTAACGCTCTTTATTGGTTTTCAAATGTCCCTTAAAGCCAGCAATTTAATCGTGCTATTCTTCAGTATGCTCATGGGTGCAATAATTGGGGAGGCTATAAACATTGAAGGATACATCGAAGCGTTCGGAAACTTTGTTAAGTCAAAGTTTAGCTCCAGGGGCGATAGGTTCGTTGAGGGCTTCATCACCGCTTTTCTGCTTTTTTGCATGGGATCAATGACGATTATCGGGTCGATAGAGGACGGCTTAAAAGGGGATCCGAATATTCTATACATGAAATCGGTGCTTGACGGTTTCGCCTCAATATCGCTTGCGTCAGTTTTAGGAGTTGGCGTATTATTTTCAGCCGTGCCGCTCCTCCTATTTCAAGGAGGAATAACGTTATTGGCATCATTCTCAAGGACCTTCTTTACGGAAGCAGTTATAAATGAGCTCAGCGCTACAGGCGGCATAATCCTAATCGGGCTTGGAATAAACATTCTGGAGATAAAGAAAATAAGGGTTGCGAATCTGCTGCCTTCGCTGTTGATCTCCGCAATAATCACTTATCTGCTGCCGCTATTTTTAGAATTAATAGGGTGAAGGGCTGAGTTAACAATGCTTGATGTAATAACCATCGGGCATTTCTCGATGGACCTTATTTTTCTCCCGGGCTTACCGAGGCCTAGAAAGACGCTCGGCGGACCGCCGACATACACATCATTAGCGGCTAAAAGGATGGGTGCATCCGTAGGAGTTATATCTAAAGTCGGCGGGGATTTCCCGGAAAAATACGTTAAGTGGCTTAAGGAGCAAGGCGTCGACCTTTCAGGTTTAAAAGTATCTGGGGATTCCCAGACGACGAGCTTCGCGCTTAAATATTACCCCGGAGGCGAGAGAGATTTATTTTTGAGGAGCAGAGCCCCACCGATAAGCGCTGAAGATTTATCTCCCTCAATGAAGGTCAGGGCTATTCATGTTTCGCCAATAGCCAATGAGGTTCCAGCCGACCTGCTGGAAACGATAAGCAGCATGACATCCATTATCTCTCTAGACCCGCAGGGCTTACTTAGACGCTTTAACAATGAGGGGCGAATGCATCTGCAAAAGATGGATGATTTAAGTTTTCTTAGATGCATCAAAATTTTAAAGTCTTCAGAGAAGGAGATTAGGGCTCTAACTGGGAGGGAAAGCGTTACTGAAGCCATAGATAAAGTTAGAGGTTACGGTGTTGAAGTTGTTATCGCAACTATGGGTGAAAAAGGTTCCCTAGTACTATTCGGCGATAACCTTTACATGGTTCCATCCGCCAAGTCTAAGGTGGTTCTTGATCCAACTGGTGCAGGAGACGTATTCGCAGGAGCCTTTATAACTGAATATCTTAAGAACCCTGATCCTTTATGGTGTACATGCGTTGGATCTGCGGCAGCATCCTTCGTAATAGAGAAAATTGGACCTAAAGGATTTAAGGGTAATAGGGAAATCTATAGGCGAGCGGCTCCAATATATGAAAAAACTTTAAAGCTTCATTTATAAGCGATAGTTATATATTGCAATTGCGGGATACAAGTCTCCCATTTAAAGCAATAATTGAGGGATCCACGTTAATGGGGCGAGTTTCAAAGGGCGCAAAATGCAGCGTTGAGGGATGCAGCAATGAGGCCGCCCGCTCGCTGGACTTTGAAAAGGTTTATTCAGCCGGCTTGAAGGTTAGGGGAGGCCGAAGGGTTTACCTCTGCAAGCTGCACTATAAGGAGTATAAGAAGGCAACTAGGAAGGACAGAATGATTGATAAGTGGAGAAGAACCCCCGTAATCTGACTTCTTTTATCATGATTGTGAAAATATTTATCTAGTCTAATTCATCATTATCGTAAACTGTATAGGTTCCAGCGCAATATGGTGTTTAAGCCTTGAAAATACTGCAACTTCACTCATCCTTTATTGAATATCGGCCGGTTGAGAAGGAGTCTTCTTTTGCTGAGGAAATTGAGCAAAGGACCTACCGCTTAGAAGATCTAGTTGTTCTCTTCACCTGCGTTGAAAGCGGCGATAGCCTAGAAACAGCTCATAAGGCAATAAATGAGGTTAAGGATTTCCTCAGCAGGGTGAAGTCTAACCGCATACTGATATATCCATATGCACATTTAAGCGCTGACTTAGCAAGCCCCCCTGAAGCCCTTAAAATACTAAATGAAATGAAGACTTACGCTGAAAGTCTAGGTATAGAAGCCCATAGGGCGCCGTTCGGCTGGTGTAAAGCATTCTCAATATCAGTTAAAGGACATCCATTAGCTGAGCAGTTCAGAAGCATCTCTCTGGAGAAAGAGGAAGCTGCTGAGAAAAAAGAGGTTGTTTCAAGGGCTCTAGAAGCCGAGGAGAAAATAAAATCATACTGGTTCATTATAAAGCCGGATGGAAGCATAGTTCCAGTTGAGGAATTTGACTTCGCAGGGCATGAAAACCTGCGGAAGTTTGCTAACTATGAGATTTCAAAGGTGAGGGCTGTTCAGCAGACACCTCCGCATGTAACATTAATGAGGAAGCTTGAGATTGCTGATTATGAGGATGCAAGCGACCCGGGCAACTTTAGATGGTACCCGAAGGGCAGCTTAATTAAGTCGCTGATTGAGGAGTTTGTCACGAATAAAGTGATCGAGTACGGCGCTCTAAAAGTTGAGACCCCGATAATGTACGATCTTGAGCATCCGGCGCTGGCAAATTACTTACATAGGTTCCCAGCCCGCCAGTACATCGTTAAGTCTGAAGATAAAGATTTATTCCTGCGTTTCAGCGCATGTTTCGGGCAGTTTCTGATGCTTCATGATGCGCAGATATCCTATAGGCATTTGCCGCTTAAAATATATGAGCTGACGCATTACAGCTTTAGAAGGGAGAAGAGCGGTGAGCTGGCTGGGCTGAGGAGGCTTAGGGCTTTCACCATGCCCGATTGCCACGCTCTATGCGCAAATATGGAGCAGGCGAAAGAGGAGCTCGTCAAGAGATTTAAGCTCAGCGTTGAGACGCTGGAGGGCATAGGGCTAACGCGTGATGATTATGAGCTAGCGGTAAGGTTCACAAGAGACTTCTTTTCAGAAAATAGGGACTTTATAATTTCGCTTGTCAACCTGTTTGGTAAGCCTGTTCTTGCTGAAATGTGGGATGAACGCTTCTTTTACTTTGTTTTTAAGTGGGAATTAAACTTTATTGATAATCTCGATAAAGCTTCAGCGCTATCAACAGACCAGATAGATATTGAAAATGCTGAAAGATATGGGATCACATACGTTGATGAGAGCGGCGAGAAAAGGGCGCCGCTTATTTTGCACTGCTCACCAAGCGGAGCCATAGAGAGAGACATATATGCATTACTTGAGAAAGCCTATAGGCTGCAGAAGATGGGCGAGACGCCTATGCTTCCACTCTGGCTGTCGCCGACGCAGGTGAGAGTAATACCTGTAAGCGAGAGCTTCTTTAAAGAGGCTGAAGAAATCGCCGGGGAGCTTATAGGTCAAAATATAAGAGCCGACTGGGATGATAGGCCGCTCACAATGCAGAGGAAGATTAGGGAGGCTGAAATGGAATGGGTTCCATACATAGTTGTCGTCGGCCAGAAGGAGGTTGAAACAAAGATTTTGGCTGTTAGAGACAGAAGCCTGAAGGGGGAGAGAAAAATAAGGAGGATGAAGCTGGAGGAGCTTATAGGCGAAATAAGGGAAAAGACTAAGGGTAAACCCTTCAAGCCATTAACGCTCCCAGCAGAATTATCAAAGAGGCCGCGTTTTTATGGATAAAAACAAATATATTTGATCCTTAAACATAAAACATTTTTATGTTAAGCATAGGGAGTGAGAAGGCTTGCCCTCTGAGAGCGAACTTTTAATTTATATCGACGGTGCTTTTTATCCTAAAAACGAAGCGAAGATTTCAGTTTTCGACCATGGTTTCCTCTATGGCGATGGAGTTTTTGAGGGCATAAGAGCATACGACGGCGTAGTGTTTAAGCTTAAGGAGCATATAGATCGCCTTTACGCCTCAGCCCATGCGATCATGCTCAATATACCGCTGAGCAAGAAAGATATGATTGAGGCTGTCCTTGAAACGCTTAGGAGGAATAACCTGAGAGACGCCTACATTAGGCTCATCGTAACTAGGGGCGTTGGAGATTTAGGATTAGATCCGAGAAAATGCTCGAAGCCATCGGTTGTGATAATAGCGGCGCCAGCCCTCAGGCTTTACGATGAGGAAAAACGCAGAAGAGGGATAAGCGTCATAGTCTCGTGGACCAGAAGAGACCCTGTTGATGCAACATCACATGAAATAAAATCTCTAAACTACCTAAACAGCATCCTGGCGAAGATAGAAGCCAACAACGTTGGGGCTGATGAAGCGATAATTTTAGATGCACATGGCTACATATGTGAAGCAACCGGAGAGAACATTTTCCTCGTGAAGGACGGCAAACTTTACACTCCGCCAAGATCGAGCGGGGCCCTTCCAGGCATAACCGCAAGCGTGGTGAAGAGAATATCCTCTAAACTCGGATATGAGGTTGTTGAGCGGAATCTAACGGTCACTGAACTTTACAGTGCTGATGAAGCCTTCCTAACCGGAACAGGGGCTGAAATAATGCCCATAAGAGAGGTGAATAAGCGGATAATAGGCGAGGGTAAAATGGGCCCAATAACTGAAAGCATTATTGAGGAATTTAAAAAGATCGTGCGGGATCCAAGCGAAGGCGTGCCGATCTATAGAGTTTAGGCTTCCACTTTGAAAATTTAGACGACAACAACCCTTTTCACTTGAGGAACCTTCATCCTTAAGTATCTTTCCACACCTAGCTGTAACGTTATCTGCGAGAATGGGCATCCTAGACATGCACCTTTAAGCCTAACCTTAACTGTTCCATCATCGTTCACGTCGACTAGCTCTATGTCGCCTCCGTCAGCCCGCAAGCTGGGCTGGATCTCCCTTATTGCTTTTTCAACTTCTTCCTTCAATATTATACCGCTCCTATAACATAGTTATGAGAACGATGATAAATATAAATGTTCTCATGAAGAGAACATGAATATATAAGAGTCCGCAGTATTCGATAAATCTGTCGGTGGAATCAGCGATGGTTAAGATACGCTTCTGGAAGACGCATGGTTTGGGAAACGACTACATTTTAATAGATAATAGGCGCGGACTATTAAGCGAGGAAATTTTAGGCTCCCTAGCTAATAGGCTTTGCAAAAGAAGATTTTCAATCGGAGCCGACGGGCTTCTGCTCCTCTATAATTCAACAGTTGCCGATGTTAAGATGAGAATATTTAACGCTGATGGAAGCGAAGCGGAAATGTGCGGAAATGGGATAAGATGCCTCGCTAAATACTGCTACCAAAATAATGTGGTTGCGAAGAGCAGCTTCCAAATAGAGACCTTAGCCGGCATCAAGAAGGTCTGGTTGGAGGTCGCCAATGGAAGGGTTGAAGCCGTAACCGTGGATATGGGCAGCCCCATCTTTGATAGGGCGAAGATACCGGTCTCCGGCGAGGGCGAATTCATAGATGGGGAGATTAATGTTGACAGTGAGGTTTTCAGAGCGACATGCTTATCTATCGGCAACCCGCACTGCGTAATCTTCGTTGACGATGTTGAGAAATTCCCTGTTGAATATTACGGTCCCAGAATCGAGAGGCATCCCATCTTCCCTAAAAGAACCAACGTTGAATTTGTTCAGATAATCGAAAAAGGCATTTTAAAGATGAGGGTTTGGGAGAGGGGGGTCGGCGAAACACTTGCATGTGGAACAGGTGCATGTGCAAGCGTCGTAGCAGGAAGCCTCCTTGGAAAAACAGGTCGAGAATGCACAGTTAATCTTTTAGGTGGAAGGCTTAAAGTGAAATATGATGAAGACAATAGAATATTTTTAACTGGGCCGGCTGAAATCGTGTATGAGGGCTTAATTGAGCTGGAGGATTTAATATGAGGTTTAGGCTCGCCGATAGGGTTGAGAGGCTGCCGCCATATCTGTTTGCGGAGCTTGAGAAAATAATAAACGAGAAGAAGAAGCAGGGTGCTGACATAATATCCCTAAGCATAGGTGACCCTGATCTTCCCCCGCCGCCATTCGTCCTTGAAGCATTAAGGGAGGAAAGCTCGAACCCGAAAAACCACAATTACTCCTTCAGTCAGGGTGAGCCGTTTTTCAGAGAAGCCGTTTCAGAATGGTATAAGAAACGATTTAAGGTTGACCTGGATCCGAAAAGCGAGGTTGTGGCATTAATAGGATCTAAAGAGGGTATAGCGAACTTTTCACGTGCCTTCGTTAACCCGGGAGATAGGGTTCTAGTTCCAGATCCAGCCTATCCAGTGTACGCCGTCGGCAGCGTGATGCTGAGCGAGGGTATCCCAGTCACTATGCCGCTGCTCGAAGAAAACGGTTTCAAACCGGATTTAGATTCGCTCAATCTTGACGGTGTAAAAATGCTTTTTCTAAATTACCCAAATAACCCGACCGGCAGCGTTATCAGCAGAGAGGAGCTTAAGGCTATAGTTGATCTCGCTAAGGAGAAAAATGTGATCATCTGCTATGATAATGCCTACTCAGAGATAACATTTGACGGTTACAAAGCGCCGAGCATACTTGAAATCGACGGCGCTAAGGACATAGCCATAGAATTTCATTCATGCTCAAAAACATTCAATATGACCGGTGACAGAATAGGCTTCGCTGTTGGAAATAGCGAATTAATAGGCGGATTAACCAAGGTTAAGTCGCAGATAGACTCTGGACCGCCGGTTTACATACAGAAGGTAGCTGCTAAAGCGTTGGATAGCTACGTTAACGGTGAACCCCCGGAATACGTTAAATGGGTTAACGCCGTATACGCTGAGAGAAGAGATACTTTGCTTAAGGGCTTAAAAAATATCGGCTTAAAGGTTGAGAAGCCATTAGCAACATTTTATGTTTGGGCTAAATGCGGCGGCGAATCTATGAAGTTCGCCTCAAAATTCCTTGAGGTAGATGTGATAGTGACGCCGGGAATAGGCTTCGGAAAGTATGGCGAAGGATACCTTAGATTCTCAATAACGCAACCTAAAGAGCGGATAGAGGAGGCTTGCAGAAGAATAGAGAGAATATTAGCTTAGAATCATGTTTCTCCTGAGATGCCGAAAATAAAAGCATTTATCCCAGTCCAGCAATGTAATCTCTTTTTGGAAGGATCAATTGTGAAGCGATACGATGTAATAATCGTTGGCGCAGGACCCGCCGGCATCTTCTCAGCTCTTGAGCTGGCGAATAAAACTGATCTAAATATCCTGATGCTTGAGAAGGGCCCGGATATTGATAAGCGCAAATGCCCAGCCACTAGGGGTTTAGGATGCGTAAACTGTGAGCCCTGCTCTTTGCTCTCCGGCTGGGGCGGCGCCGGAGCATTCAGCGATGGCAAACTGACAATATCCACATCGGTTGGCGGATGGCTAAGCGAGTACATCGGCGAAGAGAGACTTTCGAATCTAATAGAATATGTTGACAGCGTATACGCAGAATACGGCGGCGCGCTGAAAATTTACGGTGAAGACGATGATGAAGTGGAGAGAATAGAGAGGAAAGCAGCCCTCGCAGGCCTCATACTAGTTAAACAGAAGATCCGCCACCTAGGAACAGAAAAATGCTTGGAAGTTCTTCAGAAAATGCGCCGTAGCCTAAACAATAATGTTGAAATTAAAACTAAAACCGAAGTTAAAAGCCTGCTTGTAAAAAACGGGACTGCTGAAGGTGTTGAAACGGTTAATGGTGAAAAAATATATGGAAAATATGTTATTGTTGCGCCTGGCAGAAGCGGCGCTGAATGGCTTAAAAGCGAAGCGCAGTCTTTAGGGCTGAAGACTCTTAACAATCCCGTCGATGTGGGCGTTAGGGTTGAAGTCTTAGCGGCAACGATGGAGGAGCTCACAAACGCATTGTATGAGCCTAAATTCATATATTACTCAAAAGCCTTCGACGATCAGGTTAGAACCTTCTGCGTTAATCCATATGGTGAAGTGATCACCGAATCCTACGGCGGCGTTATCAGCGTTAATGGACAAAGCTACGCTGAGAGAAAAACTGAGAACACAAACTTCGCCATACTGGTCAGCACATCATTCACGTATCCCTTTAGGGAACCCATAGCCTACGGCGAATATATTGCTAGGCTGGCAAATCTGCTCAGCGGCGGCGTTATAATACAGCGTTTAGGAGACCTTGAAATTGGCAGGAGATCCACTGAGGATAGGATAAACCGGAGCATAATTAGGCCAACGCTGAAGGTTGCCACCCCCGGAGACCTCAGCTTCGTTCTGCCCTACAGATATTTGACGGACATTAAGGAGATGATTGAGGCGCTTGATAAGGTTGCGCCTGGAATACACTCAAAGCATACGCTGTTATATGGCGTGGAGGTGAAGTTCTACTCCTCAAGGCTGGAGCTTAACGAAAATTTGGAGACAAGAATAAAGAACCTCTTTACTATAGGGGATGGAGCCGGGGTAACCCGCGGGCTAATTCAGGCAAGCGCAAGCGGCGTCATAGTGGCTAAGGAAATAATGCGTAGAGAAAGGGAGCATGTGAAGCAACCGGACGATTAAGTGGCGAAACCGCTGTCTCCTTAAACTCAAAAGATTAGCGGTAGGACAGCGTAAACTTTAGCCGCTGAAACCACCCCGTCAACTGTAACATACTCGTTGGGGGCATGGGCTAATGCCTCTATTCCCGCGCCGAAACCTAGACATGGGATTCCCAAAGCCTTTTTTATCGGTATAGCGTCGGTTGCTCCCATCAATATTTTCGGCTTCGGCTTAAGCCCTGTTGATATCTCAACGGATCTTCTTAGGCTTAAAGCGAAATCTGAATCCCACTGCTCGTAATATCCGTCCTCTAAACCCGTAATCTCCGCTTCTACACCGTTCATCTTTAATTCCCCAATTAAATCACGTATTTTTCCCGCAACTTTTCCAGGGTTAACTCCAGGGGTCACTCTTATATCGAATGATGACTCAGCGTAATCTGGGATAACATTCACTTTTATCCCGCCGCTTATCATAGTTAGGCTTATAGTTGGATAGTTAAAGGATCTCTTCACGGCATCCGCCTGATTAGCCGTTAACTTTTCATCCTTCAGGAAATACTCTATGCTCTCTTTAATCAAGCACTCTACGTCGGCTGGAAGATCTAGGGCGTAATCACTTATCTTCTTCACCTGCTCTATAGCCAGTAATAGTTTTTCTATTGCATTTTCACCGTAAAATGGCATACTCCCATGCGCAGTTTTACCGGTTGCCTTAAGTCGAAGGCGTAAATATCCCTTACAGCCGGCATCTATGTAAGGCTCATCCTTTGGGCTTCTGCTTAATGAATCCCCTATTAGACATGCGTTCCCACGTATAAATCCCTCATTGACAAGCCAACGTGTTCCATTCGGCGATCCAACCTCCTCATCGCATGTGAACCATAAATCTAAAGTAGCGTGCTCCACTCCATTAAGCTCACTTAAGACCTTAGCAGCAACCATTGCAGCTGCGCATGAACCCTTCATGTCACTTGCTCCTCTACCATAAATCCTTCCATCTGAAAGCATGGCGCTGAAGGGATCGTGGATCCATTTCTCGCGTAAGCCCGCTGGAACAACATCTAGGTGGCCTAACCATATTAGGGTTTTATCTGATTTTCCCGGAACTCTAACATGAACATTAACTTTACCTTCCTCCCTAGCATAGAATGAAGCCTTCAAACCGGCGCCTTCAAAGTATGACTTTATGTATTCCGCGCATTCCAACGTGCTGCTTGGCGGCGAGATCGTTTGAAAACTTATGAGTTTAGAGGTAACATTGATTAGTTCATCTTTTAAATCATCAATTCTGCCTAAAACCCGATCGATGGGAGATGACAAAGGCATCCTCGCCTCTTTAAGTTACAATTTCCCCTAGTCTTCCAGCCTCAGCGGCGCATTTAATCTCAAGCATTGGCAGATCCATCGGGGCCTCAATTCTGTCGACATTGAACCTTCTAAGTAGCTCACGATACTTAAGCGTTAGTCTACGCATCTCTGGGGATGTGGGACCAACGCATGGGCTTCCAGGGATTCTTGGGCTTACATCGAAGATGTAAAAAGCCAGCCTTTTCTGTTCCGGATCATCCTGATCGTAGGCAACTGCGCCTTGCAGGGCAAATAGGCCTATCATCCCAGGGGGATATTCTTCTTCACATATTCTTCTAAATTTCTCAGCGGCTTCATAGACCAGGGGTTTCTGGGACTCCCTCATCGTCAGCCCGTAATGACCTATCTCCTCATTCCTAACTGGAATATCCAGCATTAGCTGATCTCTGGCTGGTAGACTCAGCACTCCATGAAGGTTAGTTTGTTTTCTATCATCAAATCCTAGGAAATCAAAATCCCCAAAGAGATCTTTTAACGCCCAACCCTGAAAGTTAGCGTTAAATTTTTGTCCCAGCACATACTCCTCTATCCTTGCCTTTTTCAGCCCCTCTTCATCTATAATATCCTTACTGATGAGTTCCTTGGATTTTCTGTAATAATCCTCCGGTGATGAAGCATAGAAGAATGCTCTTTCCAGCGGCTTCCTCTTCTGCTGAACCTTAACTATTACAAGTCTATCTATATCCTCAGGCCTATCAAACTTCTTCGGTATTTTTATCCCAGCCCTCTCTAGAAGCCAATATTGGTTTCTAGGCGCGTTTCTCTCCTCCGCCCTGAGAAGGAAGCGGTTTCCATAAATCGGCATGGAGAATTTTTCTTCAATATTTTCATATCCAACGTAAACGGAGAATGATCTGTTAGGAACAAAAATCGTGTTCAGATCTAACAGCTTCTTCTGAACATCTTCTTTAATAATGTCTGAAAATTTATCTAAGAGGATTACGTTGTCGAAGAGGTGCCTATTAAATCTGGCGTAAAGGTTCTCCCTACCCTTCTGGCAGACAACTACTGTTGAGAAGCCGAAGGCTTTAGCTGATGCCCCAACTTCCTCAGCCGAATGTGAACCTAAAACGCCGATGTTAATGTTTTCCGGATTATACTCCGAAGCTATCTTCTGCACTTCCTCCCTCTTAATCGTCAAGCATATCACCGCAAGAATATAGTTTCTCACCCCAATATTTCTTTTAGCCTATCCTGCGCTATAGCTTCCTTTATTTCTAGGGCTATCCTTCTACCGGTGCTCATGGGTTTTCCATGTTTTAAAAGCGCATATGGCGAGGTCTCCATGAAAACATTTGTTCCAGCAACGATTCTCGCTGATATTTCAAAAACATAAAACTTCAAGTCTGGAGTTACAACTGTTTCTAGACAGAATGGCCCATATATTCCCGGGCTGCATATTTCCATCGATGCCTCAACAACCCTCCGACCCATTCGAAAAACCTCCGGTAGAAGCGATTCACGGATCATGAGTGGAAAGTTTCCGACAATAGTGTATGTTACATTTAGGTTGCGCTGCAGATTATAAGGTATTCTGCCAATTCCATCAACATTGGATTCGTAGCGTCTATCAAAACCCATCAGTTCAAGTTCGCTACGTATTACTGAATAGAAATAATGTATGTAAACCGGTATCCCAACAATGTACTCTTGTATCATGTATTCCTTTGCTGAGCCTATTTTACGTCTAAATTCACGCTCACTCCTAGCGAGGAAGTAGCCTTGACCGCCCTTTGCACCATGAAACTTCACTATAACAAGCCCATCTATATCTGCCGGGTCATTATAAATTTTGGGCAGATTAAGACCTGCCCTCCTCAACCATTCCCTCTGCTTTTCTCTATCACTTTCCCATGAAAGTATCTTCCTATTGCCGTAATAGAGAACCTTCATGTTCTCGATAGTTTTAAGATCAACATAAGCCACGAGCGATGCATGGGGGATTAAAATGGCATTACGCTTTAATAGGTCATCTTCAACCGTATGGAAATCCTTATAGGACGATATTTCAATTATCTCATCCGCCGCATTGAAATGCTTATATATGAACGCGTGATCCTTTATGCAGACAGCAACAGTCTTAAAGCCCTCTTCTTTTGCCCCTTTCAATATTTGAAGCGCTGAATGGCTTCCAACAGTTGCTATAGTGTAATCCATGCCATACCCACCAGCAAACATCGCTGCTCTAGATTCTATGAAACCCCTAATATATGAATATTAATTTTTCAGTGTTAGGTTTGTAAGGACTTGCGCCGCTCAGCAGCTTCTGAATAGTTATTTTATATAGCGCCTCTTACACGCGTTAACTCACTGATTGAGCAATTGCTAACGCTTAGGGAAGCATGTCTATATTAAACTTTTCAGGAAATGAAATATTTATCCGCATGATGCGGGAATCTCTCCCCTAAGGTGGAGGCGTCAAGTAAATATCTCTAAATAATTCGGAAATATTCATTTATGTTGATACCGCAATATATCTCTAAAGGAAGATGAAGTTTCATGATGGTCGGTATTGTTGGGAAGCCCAACGTTGGCAAATCAACATTTTTTAGCGCTGCAACCCTCGCGATGGTTGAGATTGCAAGTTATCCATTCACAACGATAAAACCGAATAGAGGCATCGGATACTTTAGAACGCAATGCGTATGTAGAGAATTTAATGTGAAAGATAACCCGGTTAACTCAGTGTGTTTAGATGGCATAAGGCTGATTCCGGTTGAACTGATAGATTGCGCCGGGCTTGTCCCGGACGCTTGGCAGGGAAGAGGACTTGGGAATCAATTCCTTGATGAAATAAGAAAGGCGGATGCTTTAATACATGTGGTTGACGCCTCAGGCTCGACGGATATTGAAGGCAGGGTTGTGAAGCCGGGAATGCATGATCCCCTTGAGGATGTGAAGTTTCTTGAGAAGGAACTTACAATGTGGTTTGCGCAGATAATTAAGAGGGAATGGCCTAGAATTGCGAGGACAGTTGAGGCTGGGGGTTCAGATCTTTATTCGCTTCTTGAAGATAGATTGAGTGGACTTGCGGTGAGAAGAAAACATATAGTTGAGGCCCTGAAAGCCACGGATCTTAGCGCTGATAAACCGGCTAGATGGAGTGAGGAAGACTTCATTAGATTTGTCGATGCATTAAGAAAGGCTTCGAAACCCATGATTATAGCCGCAAATAAAATGGATCTGCCGTTCGCTGAAGAGAACTTTAAGAGGCTTAAGGAAACAGGCTATCTGGTTATTCCATGCTGCGCTGAGGCTGAGCTAGCCTTAAGAAGAGCCGCTGAAAAGGATCTGATAAAATATGTGCCCGGCAACTCGGATTTCGAAATAAAGGATTCATCGAAGATTACCGAGAGGCAGAAAGAGGCTTTAAACGCGATAAGAGAGAAAATTTTACGTAAATATGGATCAACTGGGGTTCAGGAGGCGATAAACGTAGCCTTCAGAGACCTCTTAAACATGATTGTTGTTTATCCCGTTGAAGATCCGGAGAAGCTCACAGATCATTATGGAAGGGTTCTGCCTGAAGCTAGGCTTGTTCCAAGGGCAACCACAGCGCGGGAGCTGGCTTACATGATTCACACCGAGCTGGGCGAGAGCTTTATATATGCAGTGGACGCCCGGACCAAGAGAAGGCTTGGGGAAGGATACGCGCTTAAAGATAAGGACGTAATATCTATTGTAAGCGCCAAGAAAAGAGCTTAGGCATGCCTCAATAGTTTTCAGCGCATATCATGGAAATACCGCAATAAACCCCTATATCTTTAGTGGGAGATAGATTGCGGTAAAATTGAATATTTCGGCTTCCGGTAAACGGGCTGGAAGAACGACGGATGAAGCCTGAATCTGGGGAAAGCTGAGAGCTTCCAGCATGCTTAAGTCGTGGGGGAGAAATCACCTGCCGAATCTTCTTTTACGCTTCTGATATGTTCTGACAGCTCTTAAGAGATCTATGCGCCTAAATTCAGGCCAGTAAACGTCTAGGAAGCATAATTCGCTATAGGCTGATTGATAGAGTAAGAAGCCGCTTAACCGTTCCTCCCCAGAGGTTCTTATGATCAGATCCGGGTCCTGTTTAGGTAGAAAAGCCGTGTATAAATACTGCTCAAAAATTTCTTCATTAATCTCTTCCGGTGAGAGAGTTCCCTCAGCAATTTTTTGAGCGATCTTTCTTGTAGCATCAATTATCTCCATCCTCCCACCGTAGGCTATTGCTAAGTTTAGAAAATGCTCATCGTAGTTCTCCGTTTCACCCTCAATTTTCCTAATCATTTCCTGTAAATCTGGGGGCAGCATGTCTATTTTACCAATGATTTTAACCCGAACCTTATGCCTATGTATCTCTTCACTTTTAAGGGCTTCACTAATTTTCTCCCTGAGCAGCTGCATAAGCCTCTCAACTTCCTCTTTCGGTCTTTGAAAGTTTTCAGTTGAGAAGACGTAAAGCGTTATTGTCTTAACATTTAAATCAAGACACCATTTTAGAACATCCTTAGTTTTATCCGCGCCATAGTAATGCCCCACCCAAGGTTCCAGCGAGCGATCCTGAGCCCACCTCCTGTTTCCATCTAATATTATGGCTATATGCTCCGGTTTATTATGGTTCTTAATTTGATGCCAAAGCCACTTCTCATAGATCTTATATACGCCCAATAGTGATAGTAGAGATCTGAGCATCCCAAGTTTCACCCGCAATCATTGATTAACCAGCAAGGAGCATTCGCATCTTCTAGCCTTAGGCAAACGTCCAACAGATTCAACTATTATTTTCTGGATTTTCGGCATAATGGACTTAGAAACATTCATAACCTCTTCATATGTGAGCTTACCGGATATGCCAGCGGCCATATTTGAAACAAAGCATAAGGTTGCGTAGCATATGCCGAGCTCACGTGCAAGCGCAGCCTCAGGGGAACCCGTCATGCCTACGATATCGCATCCCAAAGTTCTAAACATGCGTATCTCAGCGGGTGTTTCAAATCTGGGACCCTCGGTGCAAACATAAACGGCTTTATCATGCACCCCACCCATTTCCCCTGCAGCCTCTATTAAAACTCTCCGAATCTCCGGACAATAGGGCTCAGTGAAGTCTATGTGTTTAACCGGCGCTTTATCATAGAATGTCTGCTGACGCTGCTTTGTGAAGTCTACTAGATCATGGGGAACAACTAGGTCTCCTGGTTTAAAGTTTAAATTTATTGCTCCAACAGCATTTGTTGCTATTATTCTTTCAACGCCGAGCTTATGTAGGGCATAAATGTTAGCTCTATAGTTTACTTTATGCGGAGGGACATCATGCTTACGTCCATGTCTGGGTAGAAAGGCTACTTTTCTACCTTTAATTTCGCCAATAAATATCGCGTAGGAGAGCCCGAAGGGTGTTCCAACATTAATTACCTCAGAACTTTTGAAAAGATCCTCTAGGCCTGTTCCGCCTATAACCGCAACTTCAGCTCTTTTCATCACTTCCAAGGTTTTCCCTCTGCTCCCCCTCTACTTTAAAATCCTCCTTAAAGAATCCCCTATATTTCTTACTTGCAAAGTGAACTATGGGAACTGATACCGCAGCCACAACTATTCCAATAATAATAGATAATATTAAGCCATCGATTGGTATTAATGGATCAATCAGTATGTTTGCGGCTTCATTAAAGATTTTCCATGACCATGCGCATACGGCGAGGAAAACCAGGGTTCTCCAGAATCTCTGATCATGCTCAAGAAGGTGGCCTAAAGCCCTACCGACCAGTATTACGCATACACCGAATATCACAACTGTTATTGAGGTTGAAATGATCAGCCCGATGATTCGAGGCATCAGGCTTAGCCAAACGTTTGGGTCGCTTGGAAGAGGGCTTGGGATAACATCCGGGTTTGATGCTATTTGGGATAATGCCTGATAAAAGCTCACAGCGATTAATAAGATGCCGAACACTAGCGATGAACCGGTAACTAACCGGTACGGTGATGAAGCCCTTAGGAAAGCCGATATTTTCCTGTCTAACCCATAACCTTTACCGAACAAATAGCTTCCAACAATTATGAGCCCAATAATCCAGGCCCATGTGCCAATATCATATCGAATAAATACTGCTAGGAAGGATAGTATCCCCAGAGTTATTAGTAGGATGCCCGGCAACCCCATAAATATCCGCGAATACCTCGGATCTTCAATGATCTTTCTTAGGTATCTAGAGAATACCGCCGCTGTCTCCTCTATTGTTTCGCTATGTTTTACAATTACCCTCCTCACAGATGAAACCGGCACCCTTGATTGGATAAGGGGCATAATATCCTCATCTGAAAAACCATCTGTGACAAGTATTAGGCTTGTAGGTTTAAACTCTTTAAGAGCTTCATTAAGCTCCGAGATAAGCTTTCTGTCAGCAGCTATGCCGCCGAGTTCAGAACCAGCTATCGTTGCAACCTGACATAAAATATTATTCGTCCCTCCCCTTTCTAGGCTATCGCATATTCTAACAGCCTCAAACATTGCGTTTGCATCAGCCTCTTCCGGGTCGGCTAATATGAGCTTAAGCGCAGCGTCAATATTCTCTTTTTTGCCGATTATTGGGGTTTTAACGCCGGCTTTTCTACCGACATCGTTATCTCTATCAACACATACTATCAGTATCCGCTCCGCCTTAGATTCTTCTCCCTCTCGACCTGACATTATTTTCTCCTATAAACTATCCATTCACAAAAATAAATGATGCGATCGTTAGAGATAAAGTTTAATTTCGCTTAATAGGCAGATATTTTCCCCTATATTTTTCCTTGCTCAGCTAAAATCTTGAACTCTTCAAGGGAAATTTTTTCACCTCGCTTAAGCTTTTCTAGGGCTTCTCTTTCAATCTTCCCCCTTAAGGCGGCCGCCGCCTCAGCTCTCCTTTTCTTCTCTTCCTCACGGATAATCTTCTTTAGGGCTGAGATTTGGCTGAGCAGATCAACGTACTTCAGGCGGAGTGAAGATTTTTTCTCCCTAATCTCTAGATAATTTTTATGCATCTCATCAGCTTCAGCCCTTAATCTATCTATCTCCCTAAAATATTCCATCATCCTTTCGTGGAGTTTCCGGCTTTTCGCAGCTTTCTCAGCGATCTTACTCCTGCAGGAGGCAATTTCATCCCTCAATTTCTTCATCTGCTCCCTTAGCTCCGTAGCCTTGCCTCTCATCTCTTCAAGCTTGCGATAAAATGCTAATTGAGTCTCTAGAGACTTAACGCGCTTAACAAGCCTATTTTCTTCTTCAAGCGGTAGCGGTGAGGTTTGTATTTTCCACTCTATTTCCGAAATCTCTCTCCTTAAATTTTCCTCGCTTTCCAAAGGCTTAATCTTAATGTGCTCCCTAATCTTTTCCTTTAACCTATTGAGATCATTCAGTCTCTCACGATATGACTGCTTAAGCTCTCCGAGAATAATCTTTAAGTTTCTAACCTCATCGTTTAAGGCATCACGTTCACCCTTAAGCTTCATAGCTTCAAGCCTTAGCTCCCTAATCTTTTCATGTATAGAATTCCTCTTCTCAACTAATCTGCCGGCTTCATCGCTAAGCCTATCCATCTCAACCTTTAATTCCGAAATCTTCCCCTCGAGCTCAGCTATCTTTCTCCTCTGAGCCTCAGCCACATCCATCACTTCGTTTACGACGAATTAATGCTTTTTAGAATAATAAACTTTATATTATTGGATGGATAATCCAACCAATAGACTTCGCTATTAACGAGGTTAGGCTCATGGGATCCAGGCTTCTATTTTCTACGAGAACTTTAAGTTTTGTTTCTCTTATGACAGCAATGAATCTAATTTCAAACTATGCAATGATAGGAATTCCGAACGTCAAGTTTATGGATTTGTTTGTTTTTGTCAGCGGATATGTTTCAGGCGTTGTGCCCGGTGTGCTGGTCGGTGTTTTGACGTGGCTTGTTTATGGAACCATGAATCCTTATGGTTTCAGTTTTCCCATTCTTATTGCTTGTTGTGTTGGTGAGGCTCTTTATGGCGTTGTTGGGGGTTTATCTGCAAGGATTGGTTTAGCGGGTTCTGGAGAATCCTTTGTTGGAATAAGTGATGCAGGTTTTTGGAGGGATAATCTGAAGTTTGGCATTTTAGGTTTTCTTCTAACATCTATTTATGATTTATTTACTAATATAATTTCCGGCATAACGGTTGGGCTTACGCCATTAATAGCCATAATAAATGGCGTTCCATTCGCTGTTGCCCATGAAGTTTCAAACTTTTTCTTCTTCCTTTTCGGATGCAAAACCTTGATAGTTACCGTTAGGAGAATGGCGTTTAAAGGAGGTGAGAAGTATGAGTGGAAAAGCTAGAAACATATGGATCTGGGTTTCAGCTGGACTACTTTGCCTAGTTATTGTTGCAGCCTACATCAGCGCCTATTACTACATGGAAACCCAGAAATATCGGCAGCTATATGAAGAAACATCGCGGGAATTATCTAAATTCAGCGGATACATCCTTGTAAATATACTAATCGACTATGGGAACGGGTCAGCAGTATGGCACAATAATACAGCGGTTGTTAGAGGAGCCAGCCTTTTCGAAGCAACAAAAGCCATCGCTGAAGTAACATATGAGCGGTACCCCTTCGGAGTATTCATAACGGCGATAAATAATGTCGCCGGAAACAAGACTCACGCATGGCTATGGTACATATGGAACTCAACAACAAACAATTGGGATATTGGACAGACTGGAGCGGAAAGCTTCATCCTAAAGGATGGCGACGCAGCCTCATGGGTCTATACAAAATGGGCGTAACATGCTTTTCAGATGGTCGGGCGGGCAGGAATCTCATAGAGGCATACAAATGTATCCCCTATTTTGAACCTGCGACGCTCCGGTTTCTGTACGCCCGGTAGGCTGAGAGCGCACCCACCAACAGTGGGAGCCTACAGCGTCTCCACCAGCCTCACACATTACTTTTAGAGGCTGGTTCGGAAGCTCTACCAGGCTGAGCTACCGCCCGACCAAAAAATCAAATTGTGAAAAACAAATATATGCTTTTCGTTCATCTAGAACAAGCGCTTACGTAAAAATTAAATTGTTCCTAGCTATTTTTAAACTGGTGAATCCCAGAATGGGGGCCGGTAGTTTAGTGGCATGAATGCCGCCCTCGCATGCATAAAGGCGTCCATTGATTGAGGATGCCGAGAGCGGCGGAGGTCGCGGGTTCGAATCCCGCCCGGTCCACTTAATTTAATAGGCTAATTAAAGTGAATCCCAATAGTTTACGCCATTATTATCAAATTCTTGTTAAAAGGCGGTTTAGTTTTAATAGATATTGACAATTATTTCGCCAAAAAATATTTATTGCAAATAATTATCTGGTCACATTATTGACCCATATGGACTATAGCGCTGTAATTGCGTTAGCAATCTTTGCCACCACGCTTTACTTGATGATTAAGAGACCTTTCGGCATTAGCCTAGGATTAGCTGCAGGTTTAGGGGCTGCTGCCTCGCTCCTTTTTGGAACAGTAACCCTGAATGATGCCGTTGAGGCTTTTATTAATATTTGGGATGCAGCCCTAGCTTTTATTGGTATAGTGGCCTTCTCTGTGACGTTGGACGCTATAGGGTTCTTTAGGTGGGCCGCTATAGAAGTCATCAAGATGGCTGGCGGGAGCGGCCTAAAACTATATTTCTATATTTCGCTGTTAACGGCATGCGTAAGTATACTCTTCGCTAATGATAGCGCGGTGCTTATACTAACTCCAATAGTTCTTGAAATTATCAGTAGGTTGAGAATGAATTCTGATGAAAGACTTGCCTACTTATTCTCCGCGGGACTTATCGCTGACACGGCTGCGATGCCCCTCATCACCAGTAACCCAGTGAATATCGTGAGCGCAGATTTCTTCAGGTATACCTTTATTGATCACGCGGTTTTTATGGGTCCCGTTGCAGTGGCCACAATTACGAGCAGTCTCCTAATAGTTTATGCCTTTTTCAGAAGGAGGATCCCTAGATTTTATTCAACAAATTTTGCTGAAATATTGAATCCTGAAGAACAAATAATAGCGCCTCATCTTCTAAGGATAAGTCTAGCGACTTTAGTTGCAATTAACATTAGCTATGTTATAGCTTCCTTAAATAGGATCCCGGTTTCCGTCGTAATATGCTCTGGCGCTCTATTTCTCTTAGGAGTTTACGGTGTAAGCCTAAAGATTCCATTAGCATTGAATGAGCGTAAAAGTATAGCTAACCTTGTAAAAGAGATTAATTGGGATATAATCCTATTTATGACAAGCATTTTTCTTGTTGTTCAAGGATTGAAGCGCGTTGGCGCCGTAGATTTCTTCGCGCGGCTCTTCTTGAAGGCCCTTTCACTACCATCTTTCTTCTCAGTGTTTGCTCCAAGCATGATTGTTACTGTGGGTGCAAGCGTTATGAATAATTGGCCAATGACTATACTTGGGCTTCTGTCAATAAGGCGGGCAGTAAACGCCGGCCTAGACCAGCGAAGTCTCACATGCCTGATTTTCTCAAACATTATTGGAAACAACTTAGGGCCGCACTTTTTCCCACTTGGATCATTAGCGATAATAATGTGGCTTGAAACGATGCGTCGTAAAGGTGTTGCAATAAGGCTTATAGATTACTTAAGGGTTGGCTCAGTTGTATCGATCCTTGAGGTTATAGCTGCATCCCTAATTCTGTGGCTGGAGATCACCTTCTTAAACATGAACTTAAACATTAATATGGGAATATGGGACTGAATGTGACAACTTGAGTTTGGCTGCTGGCTAGTCAAATTGACATGTTCACGCCTCGCCTCAAGCATATTTTTATTCAATAGCCATGATTTTATCGTTTAAGGGTATTTAGGCACTTTTATAACCTGACTATAGTCAAACAGTAATCCCCCTAAGTTGCTTGCCACGTCCGATTTTTGAAAATTAACCAATTTTTCGTTGCCACATTATATTGTAGGTTTTTCAGGTTGTAATTTTGAAGATTATGTAGGCTGCGAAGAAAGATAAGCTTGCTGCTAGAAATGTATATGTAAACCCAAACGCCTCAGCTAAGAAGGAACCTGTAAATGAACCTAATGCTTCTCCAAAGCCTATTATTGTGTTGTATAGGCCCGCTTTTCCCTCAGGCATTATCTCCATGGATATAGATAGGGATAAAACATGGAATATCGCGTAGGCCGAGCCTAACAGGAATAATATTGCCGCTGCAAGCGTTATATTGTGTGCTGGCAAATATCCTATAGCTATTAGGAGAGAGGTTAATATGCATCTGAATATAGTGATCCTGTGTAGGGCTGATTTTTTACACCATGAATATGATCTATAATTCATTAAAAAGTAGCCAAGGGCCCCTCCCGCGGAGTTTATGCAGAATAATGCGTAAACTACGCTCTGTTGAAATGCTAAATTTTGAGAGAAGAATAGTGGCAGTGGCGTGAACAGCATTGTTGTTGCTAGGGAGAAAATGGCAAAACCGCAACAGAAAAATTCGGCTTTCTTCATCTTCTCAAGATTCACATTTACGTGTATCCCGTTTATAATTCTGGAGAGGATGATTGTCCCTCTGTAAGTAAGAAGCACAGATTTTTCGATTTTCACTAAACTCCTCTCAAAGATAAATGCTGGGTCACTTACAAAAAGAAGCGAGAGGATGAACGCTACGAAATTTAAGATGCTGCATGTTAGCAGAATTGAAATTGCGTTAAAACTGTAAATCGACATGTAAATTCCAATAAGCATTCCAGCTAGCCACCCAACTTCAGTTACGTATTCGTACATGGCGAAGGCCTTTTCCCATTCTCTGCGCGTATAAATTTCTGAAATAAGTACATTTTTTGGCGGCTCATGGGCCATGTGAAGAAAAGACATGAAGGCGTATAGAACGATCAGTAGACTAATATTTACCGTAAGCGTGAAGAGGTAGAGAATTATTGCCAACGAAAGAAAGGAAAGTAAAATATAAGGCTTATAACGCCTGCTTCTGTCACATAAATAGCCCCATATATATGATGCTGGAATAGTTAGAAGCAAGGCGATTGAAGACATTACTCCGACATGGATCAAAGTACCTCCAATAGCAACGATATATAATGGGATGAAAACCGAAAGAAAACCGAAAGCCATCTCATGAAATATAAAACCAAGCCAACGCATATTCACCAACCGAGAAACGCGACTACCCTCTCTAAACAGATAAATAGAAAAGATGATGAATGAAAAGCTTTCTCTTACAATCTACTTGGGTTCTGCAGCCCCCTCCGCTGGCGCCTTTAATGCTGGTAGCTCTGGGAACTTTTCTTTCATTCTTTCTTCAGCTACCGCAGCGGCTTCACTGAGAATCTTCTGGGCTTCCTCGCTTGCAGCCTCAAAATCCAACGGCATACCGGTTGCTTGGCTAGCCTCAATCATTATCTCGTCGAGTAATGTTGTTATCTCACCTAGCTCATGCTCAGCGCCTGGGAAAACCCCACCTATACTTGTACGTACACTCTGCAATACTCTCCCGACTGGCGCTAGAAGAGCAGATACATTGCCAACTTCAGTTACAGTACGAAGCCTTAATGCAACCCTCTCAAGCGCTAGCTCAGCACCCATCATAAAGTTAGCCATCTTCCTCATTTCAGCAAGCTCATTAGCGTAAACATTTGCCCTCCTCAAATCATGCGTAGAATAAGCGTCAACAATCTTCTGGAATAACGCTTTATCACGCTCGGAGAGAACATGAATGGCTCCGTTCAAATATTGAATCTGTGCTTCAATACGCCTAGAAGCCAACTCAATTTTATGCCTAAGTGGAGGACCAGGCCTCAAAGCAGCAGTAATTCCAGTCTTAGGCCCGGACCATTCTCTATCAAACTTAGACATGACGACCACCTTCTCAACGAGAAGGGATGAAAGCTCTAAATATTTAAACCAATTTATTATGCTCAAATTTACTGAAATATCATAGAATATGAATTCATTATACTTCTATAAAATTTAGTTAAATCTTCCTTAATTAAAGGATACTCTTGAGCAGCCAATCTAGGAGCATATTGGGTGGAATATTCTTTTTCATAGCTTCTTTCAATGTTTTACTGTGCTCCTCAAGTGCTTTATTTAGAGTTAAAAGCTGCTTCCGTATTACGCTTTCAGATAAACTAAACTCCTTCAGAATATCCTCTATTGGCATGTTCCAAAGCGTCGCCATCGTGCAATCTCCATTAATTACTAATGGAAAATCATCCTTTGATGGCTTCAATCCACTCCTCCACCAAAAAGGCCAAACCTTACAAATTAAAGGTCTTCCATCCCCTAGTGTGCAACCTTTTCCAGGAAAGAGAGATATGCAGGCACCATTCACAAACCTCGTTTGCAAACGATAATAGACACCATTCCAAAAGTAGTATATTTGAGCCATCTCCGGATCAAGTAAGTGGTGAAGATAAATTGTTGGAATCTCGCCGACTTCAACAACTTCTTTCACCTTTCCTAGAGAATGTTTCCTTAATAGTAGGCGAAGATCCTCAACTAAGATGAAGGGACGGCAGCGACTGCAGCATCCAAGCCCTAAAGAGGCACAGCGAAGACAGAGACTATGAGTTACGTAGTCCACTTTTAACGTAAGGCATATCCTCCCCTTTAAGGAGGACAGCTGAAACAGAAATAGATACACTGAGATTTTTAAGAATTTCGCTCAAAAATCTCTGAGGAGATTTAAATTGTTTGGTTAATGGAAATGTTGCTTTGCAGTTTTAATATGCTTATGAATTTTCTTAGATGCGTTTGCAGGCTGATGATAATATTATATATTGCATGAAGCATAAAACATTAGTTAAATTAACAATTAGGAAAAAGTTAAGAAGACGCCGGTAATTTTGGCATAAAGCATATTAAACGTATTCTGGAAGCATACTTTCTAAATTGTGAACAATAGTACCCCAATGAAAATGAGGATCCCAGCTATCGCCGTTTTAAGCGTTATTTTTTCGCCCAGAATAAGGGCGGACAGAATCAAAACGAACAGTACGCTTGCTCTGTCTACAGGCGCAACCTTTGAGGCGTCAGCTAATTTTAAAGCAGCGAAGTATAGCAGCCAAGATACTGCGCCGGCAATTCCAGAAAGCACTATGAAAAATATATCCTTGCTAGTTAGCTGAGTTAGTTGAGGACCCTTACCGATTGCCATCACAAATCCTATTATGAAAACCGCCATAACAATAGTTCTTACCGCAGTGGCAACGCTTGAATCAACGCCTTGTAACCCAACCTTTGCAAAAATGGCTACAAGCGCAGCGAAAAAGGCATCCAAAATAGCTAAAATAAACCAGTCCATAACTGATCGCCAGATTATAAATTGTATATGCGCTATGTTACTTTTATCTTTATCTGAAGTTTACGAAGGAAATTATGGGCTATTAATGATAAACGAAATCACAAAATAATGGCGCATTTTCCCGTGCAGTCTAAGTTCTTAATGCATGCATTATGTCGCTTCTCGTTATAATTCCAAGCAGTAAATCTTTATTTTCCTCGTCAACGACAAGTAGTCTTCCAATGTCATGTTCATCCATTTTTTCGAAGGCTTCTGCCACCGAGTTTCCCGGAAATATTGTGACCAATCTTTTTGTGCAAATTTCCTCCAAAAGCACTTCATTTCTCTTTTCTTTAGCAACTTTCATCACATCTTGCAGGGTGACGATTCCCAACAATCTATTGGATTCATCTACTATTGGGAAGCCCGTATGGTGATACTCGGCTACTTTATCGAAAAAAATCGTTTACCGTCATTCTTGGAGTTAATGCTATCACTTTTTTCGTCATAATCTGTTCTACTTTCATTTCCTTCAGCATGCTAATTTCAATCGGCGTTGGCTTAATATAGAATTCTGCAGCCGTTGAAATTTTCACGCCCTCTCTCTCCATGCTTTTTGCTTCTAGTAATGCATTATTCCTTTTGTAGGTTGATATGTTGATTAGATGCGCAAGCGCCTCATGTTCAGTGCTTATTTCTCTAACTGCTAAAACCTTTTTTTCAATAGCTAGATTAAGCAGATTCTCACCTTTTTTAGTTCTCACAATTATTATAGACCAGTCTTTAAGCGGGGTTGCTCCACCAACACTTAAATCTGCAAGTTCAGATGTGAAATCTACACATGTTTTGCAGCGGTTCATTATATGATATTTTATCTCCAATATTGGGATTCGAAGCACATTGTTTCTTGTAGAAACCACGTATTCGTTTCCTTCCAGATCAACACTTATAATTTCATTAGCCGCAATGCCATATTCATGTAAAAGATGCTCTAATAACCGACTAAGCGAGAAGGTCCAAAGGCAAAATAGCCCTATAATTATTTCTAGACTGTCAATGATCTTGTGCTGCCAAGCTTCAAGTTTTCGAAGGGCAAGAACATGGCATGGAATGCCGACAAAGGCTATGTGAGCTTTACCATACTCAAAGACTGCACGTCCAAAAGCTTCTGCAACTGCGCAAGGAATAACTTTTGAATCTACAGCTGAAAGGGCGTCATCCGGCACAAGAGTTATTAGGGGCTTAACTTTCACTGCCAGGCGGGGGAAACCTTTGAAGTAATAGCGCAATCAATCATTTTGAAGAGCAATAAAGTGAAAATAATTATGGGCGTAAATATATCTAAAATCTCTATCATCAGCATACCTCCCTAAACAAGACTCACCGTCATAATGAGTTGTAGGAGGAAAGTTGGCCACACGCAGAGGAGGACAACGAGTATAGCTAAAATAACCATGGGTAATTTCATGAAAAACGGGACCTCCGCGACTTTCTCATGCTTTGCTGAGCCTAAGAATACATGGCTTAAGAATCTTAGGGAATATGCCAGCGATAAAACAGTGTCTACTAACATTAGCGCTGTAGGCAAAAGATAGAAGTTATCAACCTTGATTACTTGAAATGCTCCAACAAATATTAGGAATTCGCTCGTGAAACATGCGAATGGAGGTATTCCCGCAATGCTAAAGGCTGCGGTTGTCGATGTTATGGCTGTGATTGGCATTTTTCCTGCAAGTCCGCCCATCTCACGTATATCACGAATTTCAAGCTGCTTCATAACTGCGCCGGCTGATAAAAAGAATAAGCCCTTGCTTACAGCGTGGTTTACTAGATGCAATACTGTTCCAGCCACGGGCTCTTGGAATGGAAAAAGCGAAATGCCGAATAGAACATAACCCATATGCGCTATGCTTGAATACGCTATTATTCTTTTTATATCCGTTTCCACCAAAGCTATAAGAGCGCCGAAAAATGCGGATATCACTCCAAAAATCGTTAAACCGTGGAGAAACATATTTCCGAATTCTGTTGCACTGACCGCTGGAAAAACCGTTAATAACGAAACACGCAATATAGCGTAGGCACCAGCACCGATTATTACGCCGCTTAATAACGCGGACATTGGTGCAGGGGCTTCAGAATGCGCATCTGGCAGCCACATGTGAACTGGAACTACTGCCATTTTAACTGCAAAGCCAACAGTGAAGGAAAGCAAAATCCATTTTACAAGCTCTAAATTAGCATTCATCAACGCAATTTGAGCATGAAAAATATCCATGTCTCCCGTGAGCATGAATATTGCGCCTATTCCTAGTAGAACAAAGACCGCGCCTGCATGGGTAAATATGAAGAATTTGAAGGCCGCCCTATATGGTTCTCTGTAGCCCCATCCGCCTATTATGAAGTATGATGGTAGGAGCATCAGTTCCCAGCAGAAGTAGAAGAGCATAAGGTTTGATGTGATGAAAACACCTACAAGTCCCACTGAGAGAAGCATTAAAAGAGCGTAGTATTCTGCAAGTCCGCTTCTTTCTTGCATGTAGTTTATTGAGAAAATTGCAGCTGTTAAAATTAATATCAGGGTTATTATTGCCATTGAGAAGCTGATCCCATCAACAAAAAGCGTGAAGGACGCGTGGAGAACTGGAATCCAATTGTAGGGCTCAATATATCTGTGGTCTACGTTGTTAAGAATAGTTGGCACAAGGGTGGAAAGAAGCGCGGCATCAATAATGCATATAAAGGCTATTAGAAAAGCCGCCGTCTTTGTAGATTTTTTACCTAACAAGTAAACGATCGGTGTAGCCAACGCAGGCAAAAGTAGCGTTAATAACAAAGTGTTTTGCATTTTCCCTCACCTAAACATGGTGACTATTATCAATATTAGGATTATTAAAAACCCAACTAATGCCGCTGCTACATAATGCTCCAATAAGTTGGACCTCACTCTCTTAATTCTTGACGCTGATGTCATAGTCTTATTTGTTGCAATATAGAGTAATTCATCAACGAAAATATCTAGATATTTCTGAGTGCTATGAGCTAAAACCATAACTCCATTTCCAGCAAGGAGAGGTAACCGATTAAAGAAGGATTTTTCAGCATATTCTTGAACTATTCCTGATAATTGCAGAACGCTGCTTCCAAAAACGTAGGGTACGCGCCCAAAGAAGACGTTTTCAGCATACCTTAGACTTTTGGCGGCCAGTAAAACACCTCCCACAGCAGCCTTTTCGTAGAAGACGTTAAAGAAATATCCATTCTCCAAAATTTTATTTAAAGGAGAAAACTGTTGCGTCACTTGTTCCATTAAAAGCGGTTTTTTATAATAAGTCAGGTAAATGCAAAAGCCTCCCACTAAAAGGGTGAAGAAGAATATCAAGGTCGATGAACTTAATACTTCGTTTAAGCCCACTCCCACTTTAGCACCCATAAATTGTGCAATAGAATTTCCAAACAAAGCAGCAACAGCACAGAGGAAAGCCAAAATTCCAGCTGAGAAAAGCATTATTTTTGGTGCTTCGTGAAGATGAACTTGTTTTAAATAATTTGATTTTTCGCGTACATATACGAGTGTTATGACCCGCAGCGTATAAGCAAAGGTAATCGCAGTAGACGCATAAAGTATTAGCGCTGCATAGAAGCTCCCAGATGATAAGACGCTCTGAAAAATTAGTTCTTTGCTGAAGAAACTTATGAAGGGTGGTATTCCAGCGCGAGCCAATAAGACGATTATGCTGAAACTAAAGGTTATTGGCATTGCCGTGCGCAGCCCGCCCATTAACCGCATGTCACGTGTTTTTGTCGCGTGGATAATTCCGCCTATCAATAGAAAGTCGAGACCCTGAAAAAGCGCATGACTAACTAGGTGGAGCAAGCTTGCAAACCAGCCTAACGATTCAGCAGAAGAAGCTGTGCCTAGCGCTGCGAACATGAATCCTATTTGGCTGATTGTGGAGTACGCAGCCACACCTTTTATGTCTGTTGTAGACATGGCTAATGTGGCTCCGATAAATGCTGTTATTGTGCCAATCCACAGGATGGTTGGTAACCACATTGGAATAGAAGCCGTTAATGAGCCGAAGAGTAGCATTAGTCTGGCAATTAAGTAGACACCAGCCTTAACCATTGTTGCTGAGTGCAGAAGCGCGCTTACTGACGTTGGTGCTTCCATTGCGCTGTAAAGCCATGTGTGTAGCGGTAATTGCGCCGATTTTGCAATGGCGCCGATAAGCATAAGAAAAGCAGATGCAGTTAAGACTGGCAAAGGCACTTGCGTTATGTTTTTGGTAATATAGAGGAGGGAGAACGACCCTAAGCTCCTATAGAGAAGAGAAATTCCAGCCAGAAGGCAAACATCGCCAACACGGGTCATAAGGAAAACTTTGGCAGCTGAACGCACGGTTTCTGGGCGCTTATACCAGAAGGAAATTAGCGAGTAGGAGCAAAGTCCAACCATCTCCCAGAAAATGAAAAACTGAAGGAGATTCTCTGACATAACCAAACCGGTCATTGAACCTATGAAAAGAAGCATGAAGAAATAATATCTCGTTAAACCCTCCTCGCCAGCCATATAACCCAAAGAATAGACGATTATAACAAAACCAAAGAAGGTGACTAAACATGCAAGCAAAACGCTTAAAGGGTCAACATACACGCCGGCGTTTATACCTAAAGACGGAATCCAAGAAATAGATGAACTTGCACTCTCTAAAGCGTTAAAGTAAACATCTGAAAACATTAAAAATGCGAACACTACAGTGATTAAGGAAATGGCAACAGCGAAGAAATCCCTTGCTTTCTTGTTAAAGCATGTGATTAATGGTACGAGTAGACTGGAAAATATTGGAAGTGCCCAAACGAGCCAAGGTACGTAAGGAAGCAAATTAATTACCTCACTTTTGAACCGCGCCACTTAATGCCATTTGCAGGCTCTTCGTGTTTTATTCCTTCTTAGCCTTTTTAGCTTTCTGAAAAATAGAACATCCGCGATTTAAATTTTGTCCAATAACTGGTTGCAATTAGACAATTTTCATGAATTTTTGCAATTATTTGGCACGCACTTAAAAGGCGGGTTTGGTTATTTCAATTTTCGAGATTACGGTGACGTATCTGGTTTGCTGTTTGAGCTAAACTTTTTGAATTGTGCTTGAATGCTCGTTTATAGAGCCAAGTGACGCGCCGCTATCAGATTTTCTTGTAAGCTGACTATTGTAAAAAGACCTGTTTCCCGTAAAGAAGTAACTTATCGAGGCGGAGACTACCGTAGGAACTATAAAGCTTGGGCCTATGGTTTCAGCAACCAGAGCTATGCTTGTCAATAAGCTCTTGCTTGTTGAAGCCAGCATAGCGCTCATTGCTAATGCGATACATAAAACTGTTGGTTCAAGCCCCATAATTTGCGCGTAAATGAGACCAAGCGTACCACCAACATAAAGTGACGGAATAAAAAGTCCACCGCTTCCGCCGAAATTTAGTGTTATGCTTGTGGCTAAGATTTTGAGAATTAAAAGTGTAACTAGGGTTTCAAAAGGCAACTGATCTAATTCGGTGGTGATAATTTTGTGAATAAAATCGTAACCCAACCCAAGGGCTTCTGGATAAAATAAGCCTATAATGCCAAGCATTAGTCCGGCAACTGCGCTCATTAAAAGCGTTGGAAGTCGTATAGTTAAACGTTTACTTATAGCATTTGTTCTCTTAAGAGTTTCCATAAACGCCAGAGCAACCAAGGCTGTCAAAAAACCTATGAAAGCTGCATGTAAAAGGGCGAAAAACGTTAGTGATACAAAAGATGGTTGGGGAAAAATTGTTTCCGTTCCAAGGGTTATGGCCGAAGTGAAATATGCGGTAACCGAAGCTATTGAGGCTGGAACAAAAACTTCAGTTTCAACATCCCTCTTGTATGGTATCTCAAGCGCAAACAATATTCCAGTTAGTGGAGCCTTAAATATAGCTGAAAAACCCGCAGCAGCACCACATAAAAACAAGGCCTTCACGTCTTTTTGGCTTAGCTTTAGTCCCCGAGTAATGAAGGAAGAAAGCCCGCCGCCAAGTAAAAGGCTCGGTCCCTCAAGTCCCGCACTTCCGCCAAAACCTATTGTTATCATCGAAGCTAAAGTTCTGCTTACAGTATCCCTCAAACCGACAAAGCCGCTTTTATAATGATACCTCTCGATTACAAGTTCAGTTCCGCAACCGCACTCCTTATTTTCTGCAAAAAGTTTTACGATGAAGTATCCGCCAAGAATCGCAATAACTGTAGACGCAGGAATGAAAAGCGGATTTAAATTTACGATTAACAGCGAAACAGAGTTCAATATCTTATAGATGCAAACTATGATGAATATTGCTAAACCAATCACAAAACCCAAGAATAAAGGCAAAAACCAGTACTTTGCCAGTTCAAGAAATCTTTCACTGCGCAGTCTCAAAACTCCCCCTCTCAACTATTCGTTCTGAATGAACTGAAAAAGGGATATTCCTACTCATTCTCACCCTCACCTTGTTCACTTTCAGCTATTTCCGCTAGCTTTCTAATGTCGCATGTTCCATATTTCCTAGCAGCTATGACTAACAATGCTAAGACGATGGCAGTTAAGCAGGTGTCTGTGGAAAAGACAAGCACAAGAAGCGCTTCGCCTAATGCCATATTTAATGAAGAAGCCAATAAGATGAAGTTCATCGATGCCCCCATCGCGATAAGTTCAATAGATATTAAAATTTTCACTAAATGGCGTTTACTCAATAAACCGTAGATACCAATTGCAAGCAAAGCAGCTGAAAGAATCATGAAGTTCATCATTTTTCGCCTCTTTCTTCTTCATGAAGAATTATGACTATGCCTAAAGTTAAAGTCAATATTACTAAACCCTGCAATATCACATCTATAGATCTTAAATTCCAAAGGGTGCTTTCAAAAGTAATGTTTGAAGAAAAATTGGCTGGCGTAACCGTAATAGAAAAGAAAAATGATGGAAGCACTAAAAGCAACGATAATACGCTGACGAAAAGAATATTCTTTACCGGCTTTTTTCCATTCGGCTTCTCACTTAACATTTCACCAGCCAAGAAGAAAATGGCTAAAGTTCCAGCGCCTAAAGCTAGCTGGAAGACAGCTGCATAGGGAGCACCGTTTAACGCATATAAAAGAGTTAGAAAAACAATAGTGCAAGCCAAAGAAGCGATGGAATAAACCGCCTCATCAAGATAAATAGCCAAACATGCTGAAAAGACCAGCCCGACAGCAATTAGTTCAACAATCATATTACTATCCCACTTTATTTGCAGCTTCTTCCTTAGGTTTCACAACCAGATCAGATTTGTCAGCTGATGCAAGTTCAAAAATTTCTGAACTCTTTATTGCGCCTCTAGGGCAACTTTCAGCGCACTGATAACAGAAAATACAGCGGTCTAGATGGAAAAGCGGCCTCATTTTTCCTTCCACATCAACCATCTCGATAGCTTTCGCTGGGCAATCCCTAGCACATAAGCCGCAACTAATACAAAGATTTATATTAAATGTTTGCTTGCCACGAAAGCCTGAGGAAACTTTTGGCTTCACTTCCGGATATCTTTGGGTTGCAGGCTTCTTGAAAATATGGGCAAGCGCTTCCCTCAAAATAGGCGATAATCTTGCCATTTTCCGCCTTCACCTCCACAGTGGATTAAGCCACAAGCTCACACCAGCAGCTGCTGCTAGAGAAAGAAGCGATAGAGGCAAAAACAGTTTCCAATTAACAGATAAAACCTGGTCAATGCGTAGCCTTGCAAATACACATGTCAAATATTCGGTAAACGCTATGACCATGAGAAGTTTAAGCGTGAACCATAATGTACACCAAACAGCGGATGAGCCGTAAAAGACAGGGCCATAAGGCCCACCTAAAAATAATTTAACAGCGATTGCCGCTCCCAAAACAATCTGAACATCTGCTGTCCTCATCTTGATGGTTAAATCATTCTCAAAAAGCTGCCTATAAAAATTCATCTTATCTTTTAATTTGGCCAGTTCAGTCTTAATTACTGGGATATATTCCTCTCTTAAATCTCTCCTAACACCCCCAATAGTAATGAAGGATGCAATAACCCTATTGCCAGTGAGATTTTCCATCATATCCATTATGGGCTCTCGATCCCGCCACATGTAGTGAAATAAAGTTTCATATCCAATCTCTAAACCTGCGTGACCCAGAAGAAGCATATGACTGTGAATCCTGTTCAGTTCTAAAATTATTGTGCGTAGATACTTTGCTCTAGGCGGTATGTTTACGCCCATTATTGCCTCAACAGATTGACAGAAACAAGCAGCATGACATGCGTTACAAATACCGCAGATCCTCTCAACTAAATAAATGTCTTGCAAATAAGTGCGGCTCTCCGTAGCTTTCTCAATTCCTCTATGAACATAACCAATCCTAGGTTCAACTTGCCTCACAATCTCCCCATCAACCTTTAAGGAAAATCTTTCAGGCTCTATTAAGGCGGGATGCTGAGGTCCTAGCACAATATTTATCAGCCTTTCATCGCTGGAAACTTGCTCCACATCCTTTAAAGATTCAGAATTTCCCATTTTACTTGGAACATTGGTTATAAGGGCATCCCTTCTAAGCGGAAAAACATTCTCAGGCCAGTCTTCGGGAAGAATAAGCCTTTTAGGATTCAGATGCCCCTCAAAGACTACGCCGAGAAGATCCGATGCTTCCCTTTCATGGAAATTTGCTCCAGGAATTAAATCCATTATGCTTTCAATCTTTGCGTTTTTCTTCGGCACCTCCGTTCCAATGGTAATTATGGTTCCATGAGTGCGGATGTGATACATTAACTCAATTTTTTCCCCGAGGTCTACGCCGGTGATTGCTGAAATGCCCGCATTCTCATCCTGTTTAAGTATGAATTTTATAGCGTCTCTGTGGTCTCCAGCCTGAACTTGCATACAGATTTTCTCAGGCTGTAAGGTTCTTGTTTGAAGCATTTTGCTCCCGAGAATATTGCTTAAATCTTTCAAAACCTCACCAACGCTTTTCATTTCTCACGCATCCTCAGAGAGATTTTTCAGCAATTTTACAATACCGTAAATTATCGC
>Ga0272445_1000231_pt1 | contig 54392 bp, 61 predicted proteins | sample YNPCB0031_FD_194404 | JGI IMG/M metagenome (GOLD analysis project Ga0272445, IMG submission 194404) | Hot spring sediment microbial communities from Yellowstone National Park, WY, United States - YNP-CB-003-1 | ecosystem: Environmental > Aquatic > Thermal springs > Hot (42-90C) > Sediment... | reverse complement strand
ATGCAGGTCAAAAATCAAGCCCTTTCTTAACCCATTGATAAATAAAGATTTTATTGTACCAAACAGGATATCCCCTTCGTGATTAATATTCTTTTAAAATCAAGGGGTTTTGGCCTTAATTTTACATAAGTGATTGAGATTTAATGTTTTTTGGCTCAGAACCTTGGAATAGGAAGTTCATTGCCTGTAGCAAGGGGCATAAGGCTTGCAAATTGATATGCTTGTTTTTGCAGTAGCTGGTGATGGCGACTGCTATGGAGAGGGTGGGAATCATCTTGTTCATACATTAAGAAGAAATGGGAATATAAAGCTACTTGTTCACGTATTCTGGTCTAACGTATGGAAAGGTATCTTGCTTTCAAAAATGAGTTTTTTGCCAGTTACAGGATGGCTGAGGGATAATCTCCAGGCATGGAGGCAGAGCCTGTTGAAGGGGCTTGTCTTTGCACCATATTTTTTGTCTCCTGCCACAGGAACACCTATTCCTGATAGATGAACCCTTATCTGATTTTTCCTTCCTGTAAGGAGCTTCAGCTCAAGGAGAGAATATCCCTTTGCAGTCTTTAAGACTTTGTAGGCTGTGGCTGATGGTTTTGCATCTCTGGAATCCGTCTCATAGACAAGGAGTGTCTTTGACTCCTTAAGCTTAGAGGTTATAACACCTTCCTTCTTTTCTGGAATGCCCTCTACAAGGGCAATATATTTCTTTTCTGTCTCATGCCATCTCTCCTGAAGCCTCCTTTTTGCCTCCTCTGTCTTTGCAAAGACCATAATTCCTGATGTATCCCTGTCAAGCCTGTGAACTATAAAGACCCTCTGTCCTTTTGCTTTTAGATATTCATTAAGTATGCGATAGGCAGTCCGTTCCTTTTCTTCCTCTGTAGATATACTCAGAAGCCCTGCTGGTTTATCAATCACTATTATATGGTCATCTTCAAATAATATTTTTATCCTGAATCTTTTCAGTATATCCTTTGATAGGTCTTTTTTGGGAATTATAGATACCTTGTCCCCTTCTGAGAGGGGATGGTTATATATTCTGACTCTCTTTCCATTAACAGAAATAGCACCAAACTTAAGGAGTTTTTTGACCCTGTTTCTTTTGAAACCAAGGGAAAGAAGGAATGTCTGGAGGTCTGTCCTGGTTTTAACAGTGACGGTCATCCTGCCAATTATATCCTTATCTCACACCTGTCCAAAATAAAGTTTTGAATGGGCATAAGGCTGAAAAAGCACAAAAGGCGACTCCTTAATGTAACTTGTTAAATAACCTATCATGACCTTAATATACCTCATAAAGGATGTTAATAACCTAATTATACCTTAAAAAATAAATCCTGTCGCTTCTTTTGTGTTTTTGAGGCCTTATGCCTATTTTAAAAGCCCCTTTCAATTTGTTTTGGACAGCAGTGTTCTTATCTGCTTCCTCTTATATAAATCCTCACAGGACTTCCCTTAAAACCAAATCTCTCTCTGAGAAGATTTTCTATATATCTCCTGTGGTATTCTTTAATGGCTTCGGGATGGCTTACAAAGAGGACAAATCCAGGGGGTTCTGTCTCTGCCTGCGTAAGATAATAGATCTTAACCTCTTTTCCTCTGTAGGTTGGAATCATGAGCTCTTCCTTAATCTTTTTTATTAACCTATTCAGTTCTCCTGTTGGAATCCTCTTTTTCCTCTCCTTTAATATCTCTTCTACAAGGGGAAATAATTTTGTGACCCTCTTTTTCTGAAGGCCTGAAATCGTGAGAACCTCTGCATAGGAAAGATGGGGAAGCTTCCTCTCAAATTCAGCCATTAAGAATCTCAGCCTTTCTTCAGGCTTCTCTACAAGGTCCCATTTATTGAAAGCCACAATGGCAGACTTGTTATTCTCCCTTATTATCTCAGCAATCTTCTGGTCCTGATCTGTAATCCCCTCAGTGGCATCTATAAGAAGTACCACGACATCAGCCCTTTCTATGCTTTTAAGGGCCCGTGTGACAGAATAGTATTCAATACTTTCTTCAATCCTTGACCTCCTCCTTATGCCTGCTGTGTCTATGAGGATATAGGGTTTTCCGTAATATCTGCAAAGGGAGTCCACAGAATCCCTTGTGGTTCCTGGCAGAGGGCTTACTATCACCCTTTCTTTTCCAAGGAGTGTGTTAACGAGAGTAGATTTGCCTGTATTGGGCCTTCCAACAATGGCGATCTTTGGATAATCTCCTGAACTGTTACTTTCGCCACCAACCTCTTCCTGAACTTTTTTGGGCAGGTATGAGATAACCCTTTCGAGTAATTCCTCTATGCCGTAGCCTGTCTGGGCTGATACAGGAAGGGGTTCATCGCCAAGTTTGAAGAATTCATATATCAGGTCTTTTTTTGATGGAGTATCTATCTTATTTACTGCAAGGATTGTCTTTTTGCCTTTTTCCCTGAGAAGCCTCATGAGCTCCATATCCTCTGGCGAAACCCCGATCTTTGAATCAAGGAGGTGGATTACCACATCTGCCTCATCAATGGCATACAGGGCCTGTTTTCTTACCTGTGCAATTATTGAGTCCTCTGAATCAGTGAATCCTCCAGTATCGACAAGGACAAACCTTCTTCCTTCCCATTCAAGTTCAGCCTCTATCCTGTCGCGAGTTACACCAGGCGTCTTTTCTGTTATAGCCCGTCTCTGCTTTATGAGCCTGTTAAAAAGAGTTGATTTTCCTGCATTGGGCCTTCCTACAATAGCAACAACTGATCTCTTCATAGAGCTCTCTTTATTTCTATTTTATAGTAACCAGGCGAGACAAGGTTTTTTGGGATTAATAACATTAATGTAGAATTGACTTCCTTTTCTGGCATGAGCTCTAAAGTAAGGTCAGCCTGTGTCTGATTTATGGAACCCTTTAGCCTTCCATAAAGGTCCTTCCCGCTCAGGGTTACAGATTCAAGAAGGAGTTTATCAGGTATTATATTAAGGCTTCCTCTTATAGAATTAATCAGATTTAATGGCAGGTATAGATCCCTTTCACTGAAGGGTTCAAGCCTTGCATCCTGTGCTGAAAATCTTATGGTGCCTTTATTATTTATTATCTCTCCGTCTATTGCTATAATCGCCTCACCTTTTAATAAAGGGATTTTAATATCAGAGAGTTTTATGGCCTCAGCCTTTATCCTCAATTCAGATGAACCTCCAAGGCCTTCTATAATGCCTTTTTCACCAATATGGGCTATAAGATAAATTCTGAGCCTTCCCTTAAAGAGGGATGGATAATCTATTCGAGCCCTTATGTTTTCAAGGGGAATCTCAAGACCTCCCCAACTGTTACTTTCGCCACCAATTTTGAGTAATACCCTCTCGATGGAGATATTGAAGAAAACTCCCTTCTTGAGTCCATCCAGTTCTGTAACTATACCCTCTGGAATTGAGGAGATAATCTTCTCTCTTATAAGACCTTCTGGTATGGCAATAAGCCACAGGCCTTCAAGGGATAAGAGGAGGAACAGAATAATAAGGATGAATATTTTAAGGACCTTCATCTGTTTGGTGGTGAGGTAACAGTTCTCTTTTCACTCAGGGTAGACAGTAGAAATGTAGCATTCAATAATGATGGCGAGCTAAAGGAACTTTTGAGACTCAGTTTGCTTATGGTTATAAAAGGTCTCTGATTTATCTGGTAGAGGAGGTTGGCAATCTCATTCATGGTAAGTCTTTCCATATTGAGCTCCATTTCTTCTATCACCCCAATAACTGTTTCTTTCTTCTGGGAGGGCTTAATACTCCTTAACCTCTCTCTGAGGCCTATCTTTTCAATTATGGAGTTCACCTCATTTATGATATTTACCTTCTCATTTCCCCTCTCAAATCTTGATACCTCCTCTTTAAGCATTCTGTATTCAGTGATAAGTTTTCTGAATTCCTTTGCCCTTTTTTGCTGGTAATCGAGTTCTTTCTGGAGCCTCAGGTTTATAGAGATACCTGATATTAAGACAAGGAGCAAGAGGCTGAAGAGTATAATAGTCCTGTAAATAGCCCTGTTCATTCTGCCTTTACTTCTCCACTAATGGTGAACCTTATCTTACCAGAAAACTGGGAGGTATCCTGAATAGCTGGTTCTATTAATAGAGACTTCAGACCTTCTCTGAAGGCCTCTAATCCTGAAAGGTCAACAGCCTCTCCTTTAATCGTCATGCCTTTTAAATCCATTGTAACTTCATCCACAACAATCCCCTGAGGAGGTTTTATCCCCCTCAGCCTTTCCACTACTGGTATGCCTTTTAGAAGGTCCCTTTTATCCCTGAGTTCTTTTATGTGGGACCTTAGCTGAAGGACCTCATCCTTGAGCCTTTCCTGAGGGAACTCCTTTTTGAATTCCTTAGTTATCCATGCCTTTGTTTCAGATATTGTGTTATACCTTTTCAAAATAGTTAAGGAAAAGGAGACACCGAGGAGGAGGATTAATATTGCAAGAAGGACCTCCGTAAGTCTTATCCTTTTCTTCAGGATGTCTGACTGGAGCGTGAGGTCTATAACTCCTTTTTTCAGGTTTATTAGAGGTGAGCGGACCTCTTTTTGTAGAATCTCAAGGAGTTGCTCTTCATATTCAGGTGGATTCACAAGGTCCTCAAAGGTTAAAGACTCGAGACCATTTTTTAAAATCTTCCTTAAGCCAAAAGAGGTAATTACATCAGGCTCAATGCCGGCCTCTGATAGTCCTTTGAGGAGTCCTTTGAGTCGCTCCTTTTCTGAATAGACCACGAGAACCTTTGTGTTTCCATTTTTTGACGAAGGAAGCCTCAAAAAATCATAGACAGGTTCTTCACTGCTATCTATAAGCCTCTGTCTTAATTCAAAGGGTATGACATCCTTTAGCTTTTCCTCCTCCTTAAAAGGAACTTCGATGACCCTGAATCCGAGTTCCTTTACAGAAAGACTGAGATAATACATAAGGGGTGTAATGCTGAGCTTTTTAGGTAAGAATTCACCAAGGCCATCCTTAAGGGCTTTACCGTTACTCCCTCCACCATCAGGAAGCCTTTTCTGTTTTAGTATCCTCAGGCCTTCCTTAGTTTTTTCAGCAAGGATCAGGTTTGTCTTTTCACCTATGTCAATAAAAAGGAATTTCGCGGCCATTGTTATTTATGCATCCTCTATTCGTAACAGTTTAGTTTTCCCAAAGAGCACGGCATGACTGGCTTCTCGGCAAAATTTCAACTACCTTGTTTTAAAATCAAAGGCTTCATTATCTCTTCATTCCTCATTTTTAACTTATCTGCCGTGGCTGTCTTCAGGACAGCCACTCTTTGCCAGGACCCGTGAAATTTTGCCTCAAATCCAGCCATGCCATCCTTATTCAGGTTTTTGAAAAAACTTACCTATTACCTCTATTCTTCCCTGTAATATTTTAATGCTAAAGCATCTCCAGTACTCATAGAATCAACAACGCCGTATATAAATCTCTTTATCCCAGAGCTTTCTGCCTTTATAGATATACCATAAACATAGGTCTTTATATCATATCTATTCTGAAGGGATTGGTAAACTGAATCGGTTACCCCTGGGACATCCCTCAATCCTGCCTTTGTCTCAAAGGGCTTTTTTTCCCTGTAGGCTATTATAGCATCAACAGTGCTATCAGATAATCCATCAAGAGTTATGAGGACCTCTGCTGGTGCTGTGTTTATATTTATCCTTCCATCAGTATAACATGTTACATAGGGTCTGAGTCTTTCAAAGTCTGTTTCAGAAATCCCTGGTATCTGTAGAAGCTCCTCAATGCTGTAGAGTTTTTTATTCTTTGCCTCTTTCTCAGCGCCTGGATAAGCCTCTTCGGTGTCTCGGTCTATCCAGTCCATAATCCTTAAGGCAATCTGTTCGTCCATATTAATCTTTCTCAGGAGTCTTTTAAATCCCTCAAGGGCCCTGAGTTTATCCTGTTCGCTGATTGTATAGAATGAATTGAGATTGAACTTTGAATTTTCATCAATAAGGGTAACAGTAAGGCCTAAGTTCTCCTCTCCTGTGAATGGAGAGAGGTCAAAGGTGTATTCCCTCTGGGTATTGTATTGGAGACTCCTGAGGTAGGTATTTATGTATTCAATACTGAAGTCAAGGCAGGAGCCTCCTATCACTGAGAGCCGCTGGCTTATTGAAAAGTTTTTCAGACTCTGGATATCTACAAAGACTTCATAGGAAAACTCTGTTATCATTGTTATTATTACGGTGAATATCAGGAGAACTGGAATAAGGATGAAGCCTTTACTTTTTTCAATAAGTTCCCTGTCAAGCATAACGATCCATTCCTGATATGTATCTGTACTCCTGATAATCCGATATAGTCTTTTCTCTGAAGTTTCTATAAGCTATTCTATCTTTTATGACCAGCACTATTCTGTTTTTCATAATCTGGTGCCTTAAAAAGGGAGATGCCCTGTTAAGAACAACGAGGTCAATATTTTCATTCACAAGATTGGAGATATTATTTATATATTCCAGTAATTCAAGGCCTTCTGGAGGAGCCTTAAAATAAATACCTATATCAATATCCTCTGCCTTAATTAAGGCATCCGTGGCGAAAGCACCTTTATCAAAGGCAGAGGCTGTGGAACCAAATAGTAATGCAAAGAGGACATTCGGGTCTTCTTTAAGATACTCTTTTATCTTCTCTATCTTTTCTGCCTTAATAAGGTGTCCTTGCATGTTTAATTATACCATCTATCTAATCATCCTCGGCTGAACTGTCTCTGAGAGTTCGAACCTCCTCTGGCCTATCTTAATCCAGAGGCTAATCTTAATCCTCTCTGGAGCTCTTTTTGTAAGCCCTGTATCCCACGTCCTTACAGATGTGCCTCTATCTGTAACCTCTATAAGAAAACCGTCGATGTCCTCTATTATCTCACCCGAAAGGGTCTCTTCCCTGAAGGCAGGGCCTGTTGTCTTTATAAGATTTAATCTTTTTCCATTCTCCTCTTCTTTTATATGGTATTGGAACTTCATGAGTCCCCTGATACCAAAGGATGTGAACTCAATATGAGATGCAGGCCTTCCATAGATGTCCCTGTCTTTCAGGATAAAAAAGGTTCTTTTGTCCTCACTATTTACATAAAGAGAGGCTAACTCCGTTGAGAGCTGGCTTAAGAGATTTCTCGCCTCTTGCTGTTTTAAAGAATTTTCCTCTACATGGGACCTCGTCCTCTCTATGGCTATATATGTAGTCATAATAGCTCCAGCTATCAGGGCACCAATGGAAAGACTCACAAGAACCTCAATAAGGGTAAAGCCTCTCATTTATTAACCCTTATTAGCCTTTCCATTGTAATTAATTCCTTATTTTTGCCTGGATTGGCTAAAGTGACATCTGAAGTAGCAGTTACGGTGAGCCTCAATAATTTTATGCCAGGAAAGGGTGTATCGATAATGACCTGCCTGTAATAGAAGTCATCATAAGGAGGTTCAAACCTTCCTGCCTCTTTATCAAGAGGACCTTCCATTATCTTTTCTTTTGCAATCATTGTTGCCCTCAGGAGTTCTTCCTGCTCCAATGTGAGATTCAGGTGATAGAGGAGGGTGTAAAGGGCAACAACAAGGACACCAGCTATCACAAGGCTCACAATTACCTCAATTAATGTAAAGCCCTTTTGGCCTTTCACTTTCCGTAACACCTGTTTTCTATCTTCACCCTGTTGCTTACAGGATTAATCTTTACGAGATATTCCTCTTTTTCATTTTTTAAGACAAAGGTAAAGAGTTCCTTTACACCTGTGGGATAGAAGAATATGGTGATACTCGAGTCTTCTTTAACGGTATCCTGTGAGCTCTGAATGCCTTCAAGGGCTGGAAATCTTTCCTCTCTCTTTCCCTCTGATGTCTCATAGATAAGAACCCTTTCTGGAAATTTTACTGTAAGGGTGAGGGTCTCCTTCTTTGTAATGGCATTATCAAGGAGGTATCGGAGGATAGAGGCAAGCCTCTTTGCCTCTGAATTTAAAGACCTCTTTGTATTTATAGATGGAAATACAATGGCAAGGCTCAGAGACAGGATAAAAATCACCACAATTATCTCAAGGAGGGTAAAGCCTCTGGTGTGGAGGTAATAGTTACTTGATATTCCAATTCGTGATGTCAGCGTCCTTGCCTTCTCCTCCCTCTTTTCCATCAGCACCATAGGAGATTATATCATACTCACCATGCGTACCAGGACAGAGATAGATATAAGGATTTCCCCAGGGGTCGAGGGGGATCTTCTTCTGTTCAAGATAACCACCTTCTCTGTAGTTCTGGGGAATCCTTCCGATAGTAGGCTTTTCTATAAGGGCTTCGAGACCCTGCTCTGTTGATGGATAAAAGCCATTGTCGAGTTTAAAGAGCTTGAGGGCTGTCTCGAAGTTCTTTATCTGGAGTTTTGCCTCTGCAATCCTTGCATCGTCTGTCCTTCCGATTATCTTTGGTGCCACAAGGGCAGCAAGGATACTCAGGATGAATATAACCACAAGGACTTCAATAAGGGTGAATCCATGACTGTTAATACCGTATCTTGTCAAAATCGATCTTGAATCTGCCTTTTGTATCAAACTCAAAGATGTGGTCTTCGCAGTCAGCAACCTTATCATATTGATCCTCCTTCAGTCTAATACCATATAGTTCCAAAATCAATTTTGAATTTACAATTCTTTAACAGGAATTCTACAGATTCATGACTGGCATCACAGAGTTTTACAAATCTCCTGCCTTCAAGGTTATATATCTTTGCAACTTTGAATTCAGGATAGACAAGGCCATAATATTTGACCCCTTCTTTTTCATATAATTCATACTTGACCTTTTCGTCTTTCTGGGCTGTAAATGGGGAGACGACTTCAAAAATAATCTCAGGAGTTTTTGTTATATATTCACCCTGTGGTTTATGGCAGATTACGATGATATCAGGTCTTACAACAGTATCTTCAGAAATAATCCAGTCTATCTCATAAAGGACATGGCAGTCAGGGCAATCTTTTAGAGTTAAGTTCAACTGGGTATAGAGGGCTCCACTTATTTTCTGGTGAGAAAATCCTGAACTTGGAGACATGGCTACAGGTAAACCTCCAATAAGCTCCCAGTCACCCTCCCAGAGTTTGTAGTCTTCATAGGTGTATCGTGGCAAAAACCCTGCAAGGCTTTTCATAATATTAGAATACCATACTTCAAGGCTCAAAAGTAGTCAGTTCAGGGTTATGGATAGCTATTGCCTTAATCAGATGGGGCTTAAGGTTCTCTTTTATCCTGAGTCTTTTCTTAAGCTCAGAAACAGGGGTATTCCTTATCTTTCTGTCGAGTTCGAGGTATCTTCTGTATTTTTCAGGGTCCGTTTTTATAGAAAAGTCTCCCCTGAGCCTCCACTTGTCTTTAAGATAGAGCCAGCTTGCAAAGTCCTCAAGCCTGTAGCCTTCAAGGAGCTTTATGGGTGTTGTATTTTTCATGTCTTCAATCCTTAAGCCTTTATTGTCAGCCACTATCCTGTATGTTCCTTTAAAAGGCTCAGCACCCTGGTCATCCTGAAACTCCCAGGTTGATATAGATATCTGCCTTTGACTGTGGCAGTCCTCACATCTCCTCGACCTCTCAAATGGATGGGCTATTTCTTCTATCTCAAGCCATAAGAGATGGGCATTCGCACCAGGGAGATTATCAAAGGTTCCTATAATGGCATACATATCCCTTGTGCTTCCATCAGGCCATCTGTATTTAATACCTGATGGCCCTATCTTTTTCTTTATATTCCCCACTGCATGGGGCCATATCTTTACAGGAAACCATTTACCTTTCTGGTCCTTCATTAATATAGGTGGAGACTGGATTCCATAATAGAGGGAGTATTTTTTAAAGGGATTCTCCTTCCCTCCCACAAGTCCTTTCCCCCAGATTGTAATCTGGTATCCTCCTGCCTTTCTTACATGGCAGGCAGTGCAGGTAAGGTTTTTATGAATTGACCTTTCATGGGCATCTTCTATCTCTACATGGCAGTCCTCACAGGAGGCCTTTCTCTGCATATCTCCCATACCGAGCTCTCCTGTTGGGTGGCAGTTTATACAGTGGATATTCTTTTTAAAATGTATATCTGGCTCCATTCCTCTCGGAATAGAGTAATCACCACCTATATAGGTCTCACCCCTTCTTGATTGCATCGCCCCTGGATGGCAGATAGAATTTCCCCTTCCCCATCCCAGGCAAGAATAGGAGTCTGGTGTCTTTGTGAAGACATGAACCTTTCCATCCTTGCCAGGTGTGTAGTGACAGTCAAGACAACCTGCATGGCAGACATTACAGAATTTCTGTTTAACAATGGCCTGGTCTTTTGAGAATTCAATGTTGAGGTCCTTTTTAATCTCCTCTGTATTTTTAAAATCAAAACCCGCATCTTCAAGGACATCTATTGGTGGAAGGTCTGCAAAGGAAGGCCCGCAGTTGTGGGGCCCATAGGGCTCAAACCATGTCCTCATTGTCCTCTGTCTGAAGTTCCTTGCCATAATCGTCTTCTTGAACTGCTTTAACTCATCGACATGACAGCCTGATTTTGAGCAGGTCTTTTTTGCTATCTCTGGGTCAAAATTGAGGGTTTCAGGATTTCTGTCATGCCACAGGAGGTTTCTTACCTCAGGATGGATATAAAAGGAGCCTTCCGCTGTCCTGATTTTTGGAAGCATCTCAAAAAGCCTGTTGTCTCCTTTTGGAAGGAGTCTGTTAAGGTCCTGTTCTTTTTTGCTGAAGAGCCTCTTTCTTTCAATTACCTCTCCAGCCTCTGACACAAAGAGGGGCCTGAGCATGCCTTTGTGGGCCTTTTCAGGTTCCTTTGCCCTTCCATTACCAAGATGGCAGTCCCGACATTTCGCATATTTGTGGCCTGTCTCTTTCTTCACCTCTTCTTCTGTCATATAAAACTGGGGATAGCCGAGCTCTTCCATCTTTTTTCTGTCTCCGTGGCAGGATATACAGGTCTCTGATGAGTCCATGTAATGTCTGTAACCGAATATCCCTATTATCAGAAAGAACTGAAGAAAGAATAATAGGACTGTCTTTGGATTTGTGTGTTCCCTGATCCAGCCAAGACCCATAGGATATGTTAGCAGACCCTAAACTATCAATGAAAGGCCTGTATACTCGTCCTTTGCTGGATCAATGGTATTTCCATAGGTGTCCTTTCCATAAAACCTGAAGACAATATGGGAGGGGTCTATGGTGCCATCAGCTGTGCTATTCTGTTTGAGGGTAAAATATACTGTTGCACTTCTGGTATCTGAATTATATATCACCATTTTTGGAATGGGGTAGATATTAACCTCTGTTTCTGGTAGGGGCAGGCCCCAGTTATAGGGCCCTCCATGATAGATATCATAGGTTCTTGATATAGACCAGTTAAAGACATTCTCTACAGAGCTCCTGTCCATTTCCTTATCAAAATAAAATACTATGCTGAAGTCCTTTGATGCATCAGGGTTTAAAAACACAGGGTCAAGGGAGCTCAAAGGTGTACCAGGACCTTTTTTCATATTGAAGGGTGTGCGGACGAATTCAATGGCAGGTCTTTTAATTCTATAGATATAGGCTTTTAGTTCAATGGAGAGCTCCTTATTTAATCCTTCCAGTATCTTTATCTGTTCCTGAGCCCTATCAAATTCTCCTATCCTGGCATAGACTGCACCCAGGTCATAATAGACATAGGCAAAGTCCCTTTTTATCTCTATGGCTCCTTTGAATTTTTCTATTGCCTCACTGAAAAGACCCATCTCTGCATAGACCTTCCCGAGGGAATAAAGGGCTCCGTAGTTACCAGGTTCATGCCTCAGGATCCTCTGGAAGACCTCCTCTGCCTCTCTATACCTTTTTGTTGATAGATAGACCTGACCAAGGGGATAGAGGTTTTCCGAAGAAGGAGCTATCCTTACCGCTTTTAGATATTCTTCCTCTGCCTTCTGATAATCTGATTCATCGTAGTAGAGGTTTCCGAGTTTAAGATAAAGGGAGTCTTCCTGAGGAAATAATATCATGGCCTCTTTATATACCTTTTTTGCATCCTCAGGTCTTTTTAGTTTCATATAGGCCTGAGCAATAAAGTCATAGGCCTTAAGACTGTTGTCTGAGTAGGGGTCAAGGCTTATAGCCCTCCTGAATTCCCTGATAGCTCCTTCATAATCACCCTTCTGGTAGTGGTCTATACCCCTTGCGAGGCTCGTTCCTGAAAGGCTCGACAGGGTACTGAACCTGTTGCCAAGGACAGAGAAGAGCTGTTCTCCTATGCCCGAAAGGGAATCCATGCCATTAACGACCTTTCTTATTTTGAACTAAGACCAGCTGCAATGTTGAGATTGATATTTATCAATATCTCAAGCTTCTCAGGTGATGGTGAAGCCATAATCTCGAAGGTCCTCTTGTCAATAAAGAGGCTAAGGCTCAGGAGGTCTTCTCTTAATTTTTTTGGCATAGGGTGGTCAGGTCTTGAAAGCTCTGCCTGAAAGAAGCTCCAGAGCTTCTGGTTATATCTCAGGGCATGGTCAAGCCTCTGAGCCCTGTCAGGCTCGTCCCAGTTGTCTTTACATTCCTTAAGAAGATGGGCTGCCTTAACAAGGACAGATGCCTCAAGCTCCCTTCCTGACAATGTCGCCTTCTGGACATTCCTGTAGGCCTCAATACCTGTTTTTAACACGACTCAACACCTCCTTTTCAAAGGCTATAAGTCTCTTTGCGAGCTTAAGGGCTTTATAGTAGTTCTCTTCAAGGATATTCTGGCTTATAGCATCAACAATGCCTGTTGCCCTTGGAACTGCCTCCACAAGGTCCTGAACGAGCTTCCAGTAGATATTGTGGTATTCAACCATGTTTTTCCCATCAAGATACATAAGCTGGATTATGAAATAGATCTTACTGCAATAGGTTATGGCATCTTCCTCGCGCATTATGTCCTTTTCTCTCAGGATTGTTGCCTTGTTTTCAATATAAAATGTCGTTGCCTTTTCGCCATTCTTTATTACAGCTCCGTCTATGATTATTTTTTCTCCTGGTTTTAATGTAATCTTCAGGGGCATATCAAAAGTCCACCAGGCTTATCAACTGGCTGGTAATTCCTGCCTTGTTTATGGCAAGATGAGTTTTTAATTCTATACTCTTTTCTTCTGCCTCTGTAGATACCATCTTGAGACCCTCTTCTATTTTTTCAGGTGGTATGGTGAGTCTTTCAATAAGTGCCCTGAAGGCAATAAATCTCTCAATCTCTTTTATCTTCTCTTCGCTTTGAGGTGGATAGGGTGGAAAGAATTTCTTTATGTTAACAAGATTCTCTATAGTATGCTGAATCAGGTCATCCAGTTCTATATCTGAGCCCTTGAGATTCTCCCTGAACATTTCTTTAAGGGCCTCAAGGTCTTTTAATCTCATAGCTTCTTCATTTTTCAGGTCAAGTTTATAATCCTGAGGCTCTCCTTTTAAAACAGGATGGGCTCCTGCCTTTCTTTCCTGCTTTTCAGGAGATAGGGGATAAAGCCTTATGTTCACGGGCTCAACAGGCATTTGTAGTCACCTGTTAAGAGGCCAGGGGCGAAGCCCCTGGCCTTTGATTTTTAGAACAACCTCAGGACTGACTGGGCTGCCTGTGATGCAAGGCTAAGGGCTGTTACGCCGAGGGCCTGTCTTGTCTGGAGCATGAGCATATTAGCACCCTCTTCATTCATGTCAGCAAGTGTTAGATTCTCAGCACCCTTTGTAAGGGTATTGATCATGTTGTTTGTAAAGTCAAGCCTTGTCTGGACAACTGAGAGATTGGATGAGAGGGTCTGGGAATACTGTCTTAAGGTGACAACAGCTGAATCAAGGTCACTTATTGCAGCCTGAATGTCAGAATCATTTGCCCAATTATTTTGGGCATTAGCAATTCCGAGTCCTCCTGATGTTGCATCCTGATGATTGATGGTCAGGGTGCTTGAGCCATCCTCATTGAAGTAAACAACCAGATTGTCTGATCCACCATCAATAAGATTTGTGCCTCGATAACTGGAATCAGAAGCTACCTGATCAATCTGGTTGAGAATTTCATCAAACTGGGTTGCAAGATTCGACCTTGTAGTAGCATCATTGGATGCAAGGGCTGACTGGGCAAGAGACTTTGCCTGAGCAATCAGGGACTCAATGGCTGATAGACCTGCGTCTGCAGCCTTAACTGTCTGGATAGCCTCATTCATCATGTCCTTTAAGCCTGAAAGGTCAGAGGCCCTGTCCATATGAGCCTTTGCTGCAAAGTAATTCACAGGGTCGTCAAGGGCTGTGTTGACCTTCTTACCTGTTGAGAGTCTTATCTGGGTCCTGTCAAAGAGTTCAGCTGTTTTTTGGAGACTTAAAAGGTTACTCCGCATTCCAGCGGTAAGGGTGATATCATTGATAGCCATTTTTAATACCTCCTTCTGAGATATTCCCGGTAATTCTTACCGGGTTAAATTCTTAATAGCCCCAAAAGGGCTTCAGGCCACAGGCTTTCTTTCTTGCACCTCCTTTCTGCCTTTAGTCTGGCCTTCAATTTTAAAATCGGAATAACCTCAAAAAAACTTTAAGGGATGGGAAATAAGGGGAATTAAAGTTTTTTGGAGAAATGCCGAAAAAAAAATTTATCTTGTGACACTGCTGTCCAAAACAAATTGAAAGGGGTTTTTAAAATAGGCATAAGGCCTCAAATAGGCGTCAGGATTTAGGGATTAGGGAGTAGGGTGTAGGGAGTAGACTAACCCCTAATCCCTAACCCCTACCCCCTAATGCTTACTTCAGCCTTATGCCCATTAAAACTTTATTTTGGACAGATATGAGGCTTTATAATTTTTGATTTTCTGGAGCCGGGAAGGGGATTTGAACCCCCGACCAGCTGATTACGAATCAGCTGCTCTACCGCTGAGCTATCCCGGCTTTAATTTATTTTAGCAGATTCATGAATATCTTGACTAAAACTCCTTTCGAACCTTACAATTGTTACCATGTTTTATTCGAAGCTTTTTATCCCAACATTAAGAGAAGTAGGACAGGAAGTAGAGTCTGTTAGCCACAGGCTTCTCCTGAGGGGTGGTTTTGTAAGACAGCTTGCCTCAGGTCTTTATATTTATCTGCCCCTTGGGTGGAGGGTTATGCAGAGGATAATAAAGATACTGAGAGAGGAGATGGATGCCATAGGTGCACAGGAGATTACCTGTCCTGTGCTCCATCCTGCTGAGATATGGGAGGCTACAGGCAGATGGTTTGAAATAAAGGATGAGATGTTCAGGCTGAAGGACAGGGGCGGAAGGGATATGTGCCTTGGCATGACCCATGAAGAGGTTATGGCATGGCTCGCAGCAAAGGAGATAAGGTCTTACAGGGAACTACCCCAGATCTGGTATCAGATACAGGTGAAATTGAGGGATGAGGCCAGACCAAAGGCAGGTATAATGAGGACAAGGGAATTCATAATGAAGGATAGTTATAGCTTTGATGTTGATGAGGAAGGCCTTGACAGAAGCTATGAGATTCACAGACAGGCCTACCACAGGATATTTGAAAGATGTGGTTTGAGATTTTATGAAGTAGAGTCAGACCCGGGGATGATGGGTGGAGGCCAGTCCCATGAATTTATGGCACCTTCTGAGGCTGGAGAGGATGAAATAGTCCTTTGTGATAAATGTGGATATGCTGCCAATATAGAGGTTGCAAGCTCCATATCTCATGAAGGTGGTCTGCCTCCTTCTCAGGGTCTTGAAGAGGTCTTTACACCAGATATGAAGACTGTTCAGGAGGTAGCGGGATTTCTTGGTCTTAGTGAAGATAAGTTTATAAAGACCCTCGCCTTTATGGCTTCGGAGGGAATGGTCCTTGTACTTCTCAGGGGTGACCAGCAACTTCATGAGAAAAAACTCCAGAAACTTATAGGACCCTTCAGGCAGGCCCTGAGGGATGAGATAATGGAAAAACTCGGTACAGAGCCAGGATTTATTGGCCCTCATGGTCATAAACTCAGGATAATAGCAGACCCTGTCCTCAAAAAAGGCTCTTATGTTAGTGGTGCAAATAAAAAGGATTATCACATAAAGGGCCTTATGGCGGAAAGGGATTTCAAGCCTGAGTGGCATACCATTCATCTGGTTAAAGAAGGTGAGGCATGTCCAAGGTGTAATGCCCCTCTCCGGATTGAGAAGGCAATAGAGATTGGCAATATATTCAAGCTCGGGACAAAATATTCGATTCCCCTGAAGGCCTTTTATCTTGATAGTTCAGGTCAGCAGAGACCTATTATAATGGGAAGTTATGGCATAGGACCTGCAAGGATAATGGCTGCAGCAGTAGAGCAGAATAATGACCCTGACGGAATCATATGGCCAAAGAGTATAGCTCCTTTTGATATAGAAATTCTTCCTTTGAGTTCCAGTGATGAGGTTATAAACATTAGCATGAATATCTATAATTTTTTAAAGGAGAGGGGATTCGATGTCCTTTTCGATGACAGAGACGCGAGACCACGGGTAAAATTTAAAGATGCAGATCTTATAGGAATCCCTTACCAGATAATAGTCGGTGAAAAAGGGATTAAGGAAGGTTACATTGAGGTCAAAGAAAGAAGGACAAAGGCAGTTACAAAACTCCCACCTGATAGCCTCCATAGATACAGGTTCTAATACAATAAGACTTCTCGTGGCTCTCTACAGAAATGGCAAATTAGAAAGGCTTTATTTTCAGCGGAGAGTCACAAGACTTGGTGAGTCTGTTAAGACTACAGGGAGGATAAAAAGCTCAAGGCTTTCTTTAAGTGTAGATTGTATGAAGGATTTTAAGAAAAGGGCCCTGGAACAGGGAGCGCAGAAGATTGTGGCTGTAGGAACCCAGGCATTGAGAGAGGCAGAAAACAGAGAGGAATTTTTGGATATTGTCAGAAGAGAGGTTGGTATAGATATAAAAATTATCAGTCCTGAAGAAGAAGCCTTCTTAACCCTTGAGGGAATTAAGGCAGGCCTGACCTTTAAGGCTGAAAATATTATTGCCTTTGATATTGGTGGAGGTAGCACTGAGATTGTAGTGGCTGATGGTGAAAAGAGGTCTTTTCTTTCTATCCCCTTAGGTGTTATTAAACTTAGCGAGTTTGTTGATTCTTATCCCCTTTCAGACAAGACAAAGGATTTAATAAGTGCTCAGATAAAGGATTTAATAAAGCCATTACAACTGAAATCCTTACTTCCAACAGAGGAGAGAAAAGGAGAAATAAAAGGACCAGTATTAATAGGTACTGGTGGAACTGTTACAACCCTTGCAGGTCTTGACCTGAGTCTTGAAGAATATATTCCTGATATGGTTCATGGCCACAGCCTTTCTCTAAAAAGACTTGAGGAGCTTCTCGGGATTCTCTCCCACAGGAGACTCGAGGAGATAGCCTCTTTACCAGGAATTGAGAAGGGTAGAGAGGACCTTATCGTTCCAGGCCTTATGGTTGTAATAGAGATAATGAAGGCCTTTTCAATGGAAGAACTTTTTGTTAGCGATTATGGCATCCTTGAAGGTATAATAATTAGAGAGGCTTCAAGATCAGGTGAGTAAAGCATAGATGAGTACAGATGTTTATAGTCCCCTTGATATCTTTGACATCCCTGTTGCCCTTGTTGGTCAGGACATGAGTATTGTCGACTTTAATGTTGCCTTTGGTTTTATTGCGGGTATTTCAAAAGAATTCATTGGGCATGATATAAGGGAGATCAGGATATTCAGGGATTTAAGCCTTGACCTTGCAGAAGTTTTTTTAAAAAGAAAGAATAAGTCCCTTTATCTCCAGAAGGGAGATAAAGTTTTTGAGCTCAGGATATCAAGGCCTCAATTGTTACTTTCAACAGGCTGGAGATCCTTCGGGTATGGGAGTCCAGATAGAGAGGATCTCTTCCTTTTCTATTTAATAGATGTAACAAGATTTATTAATGCGGAAAAGGAACTCCTCAGGAAAAACAGGGAGCTCATGATAGCTAATTCTATATCTAATATCTTTATTGCCTCTCCAGCAACAGAAGAGGTTTATGCTCATATCCTTGAAAAATGTATGGTCGTTGGGGACTTCGGCATTGGTTGCATAGTTGTACCTTCCCAGGAGACAGGCTACCTCGAGATTAAGACCCAGAGGGGTTTTTCCCTTGCCTTTCAGAAGGCTGTAAACACGGGTCAGCTTGATGATATTATTAAATGTGTTGAACCTCCCATGAGGGTTTTTGAAACAAAAGAGCTTGAAGGTCATGATATCTTTCTAAAAGAAGGTGTACTTTTTCTTGTAATAGTGCCACTTATAAGTGGAGGGGCTGTCCTTGGTTATCTTGTCCTTGGCAACAGAAAAGAAAGGGTTTTTGACCTCGAACTTGCCTCTATTATATCCCTTATTGGAAATAATGTCTCTCTTGTCCTTGATAAGATTAGACTCTTTAAAGAGATGGAGAGGCTTTCTATAACTGATCCCCTTACAGGTCTCTTTAACAGGAGATATTTTTACGATGCCCTTGAGAAGGAGATAGAGAGGGTAAAGAGATATAAGTCCTCCTTTTCTATTGTCCTTCTGGATATTGATGACTTTAAAAGAGTCAATGATGAATATGGTCATCTTGCAGGAGATAGGGTTCTCCAGATACTTGCTGATATCTTAAGAAGGACCCTCAGGAAGGTAGACATTATAGCCCGTTATGGAGGTGAAGAGTTTATCCTTCTGCTTCCAAATACAGAAAAGAGCGAGGCAGAACTTATAGCAAACAGGATAAGGGAAGAGGTCTCTAAGACGGTATTTGAATGCAGGTCTGAAAGTGGTGTTGAGGTCATATGCTCTATCACGATTAGTGGTGGTATAACTTCATGTCCAGACGATTTTATTGAGCTTGATAAGCTTCTAAATGCCTCTGACAGGGCAATGTATGAGGCAAAATCCCTTGGCAAGAACAGGATAGTCTTATTTCATAGAGAACAAGACATATTTGAACATGGAGGCAAGAAATGAAACAGGTATTCTCGAGGCCAGAAAGTCTCAAGGAAGTCCCTTTTAGATATTGTCCCGGGTGCGGTCACAGCATTGCCCACAGGCTCGTTGCTGAGTGTATAGACAGACTTGGCATCAGGGAAAAGGTTGTGGGGATAGCTCCTGTTGGTTGTGCTGTCTTTGCCTATGACTATTTTGATTTTGATGTAATTGAGGCAGCCCATGGAAGACCCCCAGCAGTTGCAACAGGTCTCAAGAGGGTGATGCCAGACAGGATAATATTCTCCTATCAAGGAGATGGGGACCTTGCCTCTATAGGAATGGCGGAGATTATCCATGCAGGCGCAAGGGGAGAAAATATTACTGTTATATTTATCAATAATGCCACCTACGGCATGACAGGTGGACAGATGGCTCCGACAACACTCATTGGACAGAGGACATCCACAACCCCATCGGGAAGGGATAAATTAAGACATGGTTATCCCATTAGGGTTTCAGAGATCCTTGCCACCCTTGATGGTGTGAGATTTGTTGCAAGGGGGGTGCTTGATTCTGTTGGAAATATCAAAAAGACCAGGGATTACATCCTCAGGGCATTCCAGAACCAGATAGAAAACAGGGGCTTTAGCTTTGTCGAGATTCTTTCACCCTGTCCAACAGACTGGGGCATGACCCCCTCTGATGCAAAGAGATGGGTAAAGGATGTTATGACGGGATATTATAAACCCGGTATACTAAAGGATGACCTTGATAAGTAAGAGGAGTTCTAACATGTCACAGATAGAGAAGGTACTGAAGGCCCTAAGATGAAAGAAACAGGTATTGTAATTGCAGGTTTTGGTGGTCAGGGGATACTTTTTTTGGGGAAGACCATTGCCCATGCTGCAATGGTTTCAGGCAAAGAGGTTACATGGTTTCCCTCCTATGGAGCAGAGATGAGGGGTGGAACGGCAAACTGTACTGTTGTTGTATCTGAGGAGCTTATAGGTTCTCCTGTTGTAAGTGAAATAGATATACTTATTGTATTCAATGAGGCATCACTGAAAAAATTCCTTCCGAGGCTTAAACAAAAAGGTATACTCTTTTATGATTCCTCAACTATTACAGTTTTGCCACCTGAGATGGAGGATAAACTCTCTTCCGCATCTGAGGTCTTTAATGTCCCTGCCACAGAGATTGCTGCCTCCGATGGAAATCCCAGAGGAGCAAATATGGTGATGCTTGGTGCCTTTATTTCTGCTATGAATTTCCTTGAGCCAGAGGCGGTTTACAGGACCATTGAGGAGAAAGTTCCTTCATCAAGAAAAAAGCTTATAGATATAAATAAAAGACTCATTAATAAAGGGATTGAGTACATTGAAAATAAGAAAGCCAACAATAGTTGATGTAAGGCAGATGCAGAAGCTGATTAATGAGTTTGCAAAAAGGGAGGAGATGCTTCCAAGATCCCTCAATGAGCTCTATGAAAATATAAGGGATTTTTATGTATGCGAAAATAGGGGTGAGATAATAGGGCTCTGTGCCCTTCATGTCCTCTGGGAGAACCTTGCAGAGATAAGGTCTCTCGCTGTTAAGGGAGAATTTCAGAAAAAAGGCATTGGGAGGAAACTCCTGAGGAGGTGCCTTGATGAAGCAAGAAGGCTCGGTATAAAGAGGGTTTTTGCCCTTACTTACCATCCAGAGTTTTTTGAAAAAAGTGGTTTCAAAAGGGCTGAAAAAACAGAGCTACCTCAGAAGATTTGGGGAGATTGCCTCAAATGCCCTAAGTTTCCTGAATGTGATGAAGATGCGGTAATCATTGATTTAGATAATAAATAAAAATGATTTGTAGATTAAATTTTTTAATTTGACCAGAGGCTCTCACATATAGTAGCTTTGTATGTTTCAGAAAATCTTCAGCTGAGCCTGAGCCAGCTTAAAATATAAGAAAAAGGAGGAGCGTCATGAGTGAACTGCCAAAAACACCCTTACTTGATGAACTCGAAAAGGGTCCGTGGCCGAGCTTTGTAAAAGAGATCAAGAAGGCCGCAAAGAAGAACTCCATGGCAAAGGATGAGCTTGCCCAGCTTGAGAAGTCTTATGAAGACAAAAGAGGTTACTGGAAGCATGGTGGAATCGTTGGTGTGAGGGGATATGGCTCTGGTGTTATAGGTAGATATTCGTCCCTTCCTGATCAGTTTCCCAATGTTGCAAACTTCCATACAATAAGAATCAACTCCATTGCAGGCTTTTTCTACACCTCTGATGCCATTAAGATGATGTGTGATATCTGGGACAAATATGGAAGTGGCCTTACAAACTTCCACGGTTCTACAGGAGATATAATCCTCCTTGGAACAACCACAGAAAACCTTGAGCCTGTTTTTGCTGAGTTTTCATCCCGTGGATGGGACCTTGGTGGTTCTGGTTCTGCCATGAGAACCCCAAGCTGTTGTGTTGGACCTGCAAGATGTGAATGGTCAAACATCGATACCCTTGATATCACCTACAGCCTGACCCAGGAATTCCAGGATGAGCTCCACAGGCCTGCCTTCCCTTATAAGTTTAAATTCAAGGTTGCGGGATGTGCTGTTGACTGCATCGCCTCCATTGCAAGGGCAGACTGTTCAATAATCGGGACATGGAAAGGTAAGATTGCTATTGATCAGGATGCTGTGAAGTGGTATGAAAAGAATGGTATGAATATACAGGAAGAGATTGTTAACAGATGCCCTACAAAGTGTATGAGTTATGATGGAAAGACCCTTACAATAAATGATGAGGACTGCTCAAGGTGCATGCACTGCATTGCCAAGATGACAAAGGCCCTTAAGCCAACAGGTGAAAAAGGAGCCACCATTCTGATTGGAAGCAAGGCACCCTTTGTTATAGGTGCTACCCTTTCATGGGTAATTATCCCATTTATGAAGATGGAGCCACCTTATACAGAGCTTAAGGAATTTACCAGAAAGGTTTGGGAATACTGGGATGAATACGGAAAGAATAGAGAAAGGATTGGAGAGCTAATTATAAGGCGTGGTATGAGGGAGTTCCTTGAATATGTAGGACTCCAGCCAGACCCAAGGATGGTCAAGGAGCCAAGAAGGGATCCCTTCTTCTTCTGGAAGGAAGAAGAGCTCATTCCTAATTCACAGCTTTAAAAAAATTTAATAAAAAGGAGGATAAGATGTCAGCACCACAGAGAAGAACAGATATTGGACCACCTCACTATAAGGACTTTTTACCACCAGTAATTCAGAAAAACTATGGCAACTGGAAATACCATGAGGTCCTTGAACCAGGTGTCATGGTTCATGTGGCTAATAGTGGAGATAAGATATGGTCAGTAAGGGTAGCTTCTCCAAGACTCTTAAGCACAGATACCCTGAGAGACATAGCAGACATTGCAGCAAAGTATTGTGGTGGTTACCTCAGATTTACCACAAGGAATAACATAGAGTTTCTCGTTTCTGATGAGAAGAACCTTAATCCTCTTAAAGAAGAACTCAAGAAAAAAGGCTATATGATGGGTGGAATTGGCTACAGGATTTCTAATATCGTCCATACTCAGGGATGGATTCACTGCCATTCTGCAGCAACAGATGCCTCTGGTCTTGTAAAGGTCCTTATGGATGAGTTTGCTGATTACTTTACAAAGAAGGAGCTTCCAAACAGGGTGAGGCTTGCTGTTGCCTGCTGCACAAACATGTGTGGTGCAGTCCACTGCTCTGATATAGCTATTGTGGCAGTTCACAGAAAGATCCCAAAGATTGACCATGAGAAAGTACCCAACATGTGCGAGATTCCTTCAACAATAGCAGCATGCCCCACAGGTGCTATAAGTCCTGACCCAGCAAAGAAGAGTGTAAAGATAAAAGAAGACAAGTGCATGTATTGTGGTAACTGCTTTACTGTTTGCCCTCCTATGGAGATCCATGACCCTGAATTTGATGGAGTGGCAATAGTTGCTGGTGGAAAGGTTGGAAACCTCAGGACACCTCCAAAGTTCTCAAAACTTGTTGTACCATTTATTAAAAATAACCCTCCAAGGTGGCCTGAGGTCGTAGATGCAGTAAAGAAGATTCTCAATGCCTATGAAAAAGGTGCCCAGAAGCACGAGAGGGTTGGTGAATGGATAGAGAGGATTGGCTGGGAGAAGTTCTTTAAGGTTACAGGTCTTCCCTTTACACATCAGCATATTGATGACTTCCTTATTGCAAGGGAGACCTTCAGGACATCAGCAGCCTTTAAGTGGTAAATATATCAAGGAGGAGTTAAGGGGGAATATATCTCCTCAACTCCTCCTGAATAGAAAAGGAGGAGCGAGATGGATAAGGCAGAACTGAAACAAAAGATTTACAGTTTAGTCGAGCAATCAATGGGTAAGAAGAAGTTGAAGCAGTCAGATATAGAGAAAAAGATATCTGAAGAGACAGGAGCAAGCAGGCAGGAAGTAAAAGAAGCCCTTAGAGAGTTGATGGATGAGGGTAAACTTATTTACACCTATTTTGGTGGAAGTTTTGTAGAGATACCTCCAAAGCAGTAATTTTTTAAACTTTTTGAGAAGGCAGTTGCTATTGGAAAGATGGTAACTGCCTTTTTGTGTGTAGAGGTATAAAATTTGATTGTTTCAAGATTTATTTTTATGATATAATTTATTACCCTTCACTGCTTGGGGCGTAGGCAAACTGGCAAGCCAGGAGACTTTGGATCTCCCATGTGGAGGTTCGAATCCTCCCGCCCCAGCCAGTTTAATTTATGTTATGATTAGATTCACTGCTGAAAACAAATTGAAAGGGGCCTTTAAAATAGGCATAAGGCCTCAAATAGGCGTCAGGATTTAGGGAGTAGGGAGTAGACTAACCCCTAATTCCTAACCCCTACCCCCTAATGCTTACTTCAGCCTTATGCCCATTAAAAATTTTTTTGGACAGGTGTGGATTAGATTTTTGAAAAAGGAGAATTATGCCTGAAGGTATAAAAATTATAACAGGAAATGCCCACAGAAAACTTGCTGAAGAGGTTGCCTCCTATCTTGGTATACCCCTTTCAGACGCTACTGTTACAACCTTTAGTGATGGTGAGATAATGGTTCAGATAAATGAAAATGTAAGGGGAACAGATGTCTTTGTGATACAACCCACTTGTGCTCCTGTTAACCATAATATTATGGAACTATTATTAATAATCGATGCCCTGAGGAGGGCTTCTGCAAGACGAATAACAGCGGTCATTCCTTACTATGGTTATGCAAGACAGGACAGAAAGGTTCAACCAAGGGTTCCCATATCTTCAAGGCTTGTGGCTGACCTTATTACCGTTGCAGGGGCAAACAGGGTTCTTACGATGGATCTTCATGCTGGACAGATTCAGGGATTTTTTGATATACCTGTTGACCATCTTTATGCCATGCCAGTTTTGCTTGAATACATAAAGTCAAACTATGATGCTCAAAACCTTGTAATTGTTTCACCCGATGCAGGTGGTGTTGAAAGGGCAAGAACCTTTGCAAGAAAGCTTGGCGCTGCCCTTGCCATTATAGATAAAAGGCGAGAAAGGGCAAATGTCTCTCAGGTAATGCATGTTATAGGTGATGTGAAGGACAAGGATACCCTTATCCTTGATGATATAATTGATACAGGTGGAACAACAACCCTGGCAGCTCAAGCCCTCATTGAGCACGGGGCAAGGTCAGTAAATGCAGCATGCACCCATGCTGTCCTTTCTGGTCCTGCCATAGAAAGGTTAAATTCCTCCCCTATTAAAGAGATAATTGTTACAAACACCATACCTCTGGATAGTAAACAGGAGGTCTGCAAGAAATTGAAAGTCCTCAGTATCGGTGGCCTCCTTGCAGAGGCAATAAAGAGGATTCATGAGGAGACATCTATTAGTTCCCTTTTTGTTTGATACAGATCGTGCTTTAGCACTTAAAATATATTTAGTGAACAGGAGGCAAGATGGAGAGGATAACAATTCAGGCATACAGGAGAGAGAGAACAGGTAAGGGAGCTGCTCGTTCATTAAGAAGGAAGGGTGAATTGCCGGCTGTAATATACAGGGCAGGGATATCAGAGCCTATAAAGGTTCCAGGCAAGGAATTTCTTAAACTCCTCAAGAAGACAAGAGGAGAGAATATCCTTGTGAATCTTCAATTTCCTGAAGGAAACAGACTTGCTGTAATTAAGGACTATCAGATCGATCCTGTTACAGGAGAACTTCTCCATACAGATTTTCAGGAGGTGCTCCTTACCGAAAAAATAAGGGTTAAAGTTAAAGTCATTACAACGGGAACACCTAAGGGTGTTAAGGAGCAAGGGGGGATCCTCCAGCATGGCCTTAGAGAGATAGAAATAGAGGCCCTACCTGATAGGATACCCGGACACATAGAGGTGGATGTCTCCAGCCTCTCTGTTGGACAGTCCATTCATGTTTCTGACCTGAAGCTTGAAGAGGGGATAAAAGTCCTCACAGAGCCTGAAGAGGTTATAGCAACAGTTACAGCTCCAGTTGTTGAGGAGACTGCTCCTCAAGCTCCAGAGGTAACAGAGCCTGAGGTAATAAAGAAGGGTAAGAAGGAAGAGACTGAGGCAGAAGAAGAGGGTAAAAAGTAATTGTGGCTTGTAGTCGGTCTCGGAAATCCTGGCAGGAAATACGAGTTTACAAGGCATAATGTGGGATTTATGGTAATTGATAGGCTCTGTCGTGATTTTGGTATCCATCTTAAGAGATTTGAGATGTACATGCTTGAAAGGACTGTTATTAAGGAAAGAGACTTGATTCTCCTCAAACCTTTAACATATATGAATAGAAGTGGTCTTGCAGTAGAAAAGGTCTGTAATTCTTTTAATCTTCCCTCTGAAAAGGTCCTTGTGATTCATGATGATTTAGATATGGCCCTCGGGAAGATCAGGTTTAAAAAAAAGGGCTCATCAGGTGGACATAGAGGTGTGCAATCAATAATCGATGCCATAGGAGAGAACTTTATGAGATTAAAGATAGGTATTGGTAGAAGCAGTGAAATACCACCTGAGGAATATGTCCTTCAGAGATTTAACGAAGAAGAGCTGAAGGTCATAGATGGAGCAATCACAAAGACTGTTGAAAGGATTTTTGAAATTATTCCTCCTCAACTATTAACTTCTTCAGGGAATAATTTCAGGAGTTGTGATGGAAGATAAAGGAAAGAACCAGGATATTTCCCTCGAGACCTTAAGACACAGCACAGCCCATGTAATGGCCCATGCTGTTAAAAGGCTCTTTCCTGACGCAAAGATTGCCATTGGCCCTGCCATAGATAATGGATTCTATTACGATTTCGATATCGAAAGACCCCTTACTCCTGAAGACCTTTCAAGGATAGAAGAAGAGATGCAAAAAATAATCAAAGATAATAAACCCTTTGTGAAGAAGGTTCTCAAAAAAGAAGAGGCCCTGAAGCTTTTTGAAAAACTCAATGAACCCTATAAGATTGAGCTTCTTAGAGATATACCCGATGAGGAGGTTACAGTATACGAGGAAGGAGATTTCATTGACCTTTGCAGAGGTCCTCATGTACCATCTTCAGGTGCTATAAAGGCCTTTAAACTTCTGAGTGTAGCAGGCGCCTACTGGAGGGGGGACGAGAAAAATAAGATGCTCCAGAGGATTTACGGGACAGCCTTTTTCACTGATAAGGAGCTAAAGGATTATTTAAATTTTTTAGAAGAGGTAAAAAGGAGGGATCACAGAAGGCTCGGTAAAGAACTCGACCTTTTCAGTATTAACGATGATATCGGTCCTGGATTAGTTCTATGGCATCCCAATGGAGCTATTGTCAGAAAACTCATAGAGGATTTCTGGAGGGATGAACATCTCAAGGCAGATTATAAACTTCTTTACACGCCTCATATTGCAAGGCTTGACCTCTGGCAGAGGAGTGGTCATCTCGATTATTACCGAGAAAATATGTACGCACCAATGGAGATAGAGGGTATACTTTATGAGCTTAAACCAATGAATTGTCCATTTCATATAAGTGTTTATAAAAGTCAATTGAGAAGTTACAGAGAGATGCCTCTAAGGTTTGCAGAACTCGGTACTGTTTATAGATACGAAAGGTCAGGGGTATTGCATGGACTTCTCAGGGTGAGAGGCTTCACACAGGATGATGCCCATATATTCTGCAGAGAAGATCAAATAGAAGATGAGATCCTCCAGGTCCTTGACTTCACCCTTTATATCCTTAGAACCTTTGGATTCAGCGATTATGATATATATCTTTCCACAAGGCCTGACAAATATGTCGGTACCCTTGAAAACTGGGAGCGGTCAACAAAGGCCCTCAAGGGAGCTCTGGAGATAAAGGGGCTAAACTACAATATTGACCCGGGAGAGGGAGTTTTTTATGGTCCTAAGATTGACATAAAAGTCAAAGACAGCCTTGGAAGGCCCTGGCAGTGTAGCACAATACAGGTAGATTTTAATAACCCGGAAAGATTTAATCTGTCTTACAGAGGAGCTGATGGAAAAGACCATAGACCCATAATGATTCACAGGGCCCTCATGGGTTCTCTTGAGAGATTTTTTGGTATACTTATTGAACATTATGCAGGTGCCTTTCCATTATGGCTTGCTCCAGTTCAGGTGGCTATACTTACAATTGCAGAAAGGCATAATGAATCAGCCATTAATCTTCACAGATATCTTAAGGAAAATGGCATTCGCTCAGACCTAAGGATAGAGAATGAAAAGATAGGCTATAAGATAAGAGAGGTCACTTTAAAGAAGGTGCCTTATATGGTTATAATAGGAGATAAAGAAGTTGCTGAAAATAGATATACTGTGAGGAAAAGAGACGGTGAAAACATAGGACCCTTTGAGAGAGAGGCCTTGCTGGCACTCCTCAAAGAGGAAATTAATTCAAGGAGGTGAATTTCATAGAAAAGGACATTAGAGTAAATGAGGCTATCAGAAGGTCAGAGGTGAGGCTTATTGATGTTGATGGCACCCAGATTGGTATTGTTCCCATAAAAGAGGCCCTCGCCATTGCAAGAGAGAGAGGATTAGACCTCGTGGAGGTTGCGCCGAATGCAAACCCTCCTGTATGCAGAATCATGGATTATGGGAAATATAAATACCAGATGCAGAAAAAGTCTCACCACAAAAAGACTATTGAGGTAAAAGAGATAAAGCTCAGACCAAGAATAGATGAACATGACCTCGAGTTGAAGGTTAAGAATATAAGGAGATTTCTTGATGATGGAAACAAGGCAAAGGTGACGATGATGCTTCGTGGAAGAGAGACAGCAAGACCAGAATTCGGGATGAAGGTCTTTGAGAAGATCCTCCAGATGCTTGAAGGCAAATATACACTGGAGAGAAAACCAACCCTTGAAGGAAGCAATATAACGATGATAATCGCCCCTGGAAAATAAAGAAGCAAGGAGGAAGAAATGCCAAAGCTTAAGACCCATAGCGGTGCAAAGAAGAGATTTAAGATTACTGCAACCGGTAAGGTCAAAAGAAGGAGGGCAAACAAGAGCCACCTTCTTACAGGAAAGTCTTCAAGGAGGACAAGAAGGCTGAGACGAGCAACTCTCGTATCCGAGGGGGAGCTTAAAAATATTAAGAGATTATTACCTTATTCGTAAAGGAGGAGCAAGATGCCAAGAGCTAAGGGTGGATTTAAGACAAGGAGAAGACATAAAAAGGTTCTCGAACTTGCAAAGGGCTATTATGGTGCAAAGAGCCGTTGCTACAAGGTAGCTACTGATGCAGTTGAAAAGGCCCTTTTATATGCCTATCGTGACAGAAGGGCAAAGAAAAGGGAGATGAGGGCCCTCTGGATAATAAGGATCAATGCAGCCTGCCGTGCTCTTGGACTGACCTACAGTAAATTAATTCAGGGTCTTAAAAAGGCAAAGGTCAACCTTAACAGAAAGGTCCTTGCAGACATGGCAGTGAATGATCCAGCTGCCTTCAGCAAAGTAGTAGAAACAGCAAAGTCTGCCCTCAGTGCCTGACAATGTTAGAGACATTTGTGGCGAAAGTAACAGTTGAAGACCTGAAAAGAGATTTTGAAGAAGAATTGAAGGCCCTTTCAAGTAGAGAGGGCCTTTCAGTATTGAAGGCAAAATATATCGGAAAAAAGGGACTCATTACAGAGGCAATCAAGGCCCTCCAATCCCTTCCTAAGGAAGAGCGACCTCAGAGGGGAAAGGTTCTCAATGAAATCAAGGAATATATTGAAAAAAGACTTTCTGAAAAAGAAAAGGAACTCCTTGATAAAGAATATAGAGATAGGGCATCAAGGGAACAGATTGACATAACACTTCCAGGAAGGCTTCAGAGACTCGGCAGTGAGCATCCTGTTTCAAAGACCCTTAAAGAGATAATAGATATCTTTTCTTCAATGGGTTTTTCTGTGGAAGAAGGCCCTGAGGTTGAACTTGACTATTATAATTTCGAGGCCCTTAACATCCCCAGAGACCATCCAGCAAGAGACATGCAGGACACCTTTTACATAACAGATGATATACTTTTAAGAACCCATACATCACCTGTTCAGATAAGGGTGATGGAGAGAAAGAAGCCACCCCTCAGGATGATTGCCCCTGGAAAGGTTTACAGATGCGATGCTGATGTTACCCACAGCCCTATGTTCCATCAGGTTGAAGGTCTCATGGTTGGAGAAGGCGTCTCGATGGCAAACCTCAAGGCAGTGCTTATCGAATTCCTTCATGCCCTCTTTGGGTCCGATACACCTGTGAGATTCAGGCCAAGCTATTTCCCCTTTACAGAGCCATCAGCAGAGGTTGATATTGGCTGTCTCTTCTGTGGTCAGAAAGGCTGCAGGATTTGTAAATACTCTGGATGGCTCGAGGTCCTCGGTTCAGGAATGGTTCATCCAAAGGTTTTTGAGATGGCAGGTGTTGATCCTGATAGATACACAGGGTTTGCCTTTGGTCTTGGAGTGGAGAGGATTACAATGCTCCGTTACAGGATTGATGATATAAGGCTTTTTTACGAAAATAACCTGATCTTTTTAAATCAATTTTAAGGCTAAAGCGGATGAGGGTACCTTTAAACTGGTTAAGGGAATTTGTTTCATTCGATACCAAACCTGAAGAGATTGCCTCGGTTCTCACAATGCTTGGCCTCGAGGTGGAGGCTATCGAGAATACCGCTGATGATACAATTCTTGACATAAGCATAACTCCTAACAGGCCTGACTGCCTCTCTATCTCAGGGATAGCAAGGGAGGTTGCTCTGGGTCTTGGAAAAGAATTCAGGTATCCTGAGATTAATATCAGAAGACCTGCTCCATCAGATATCAGGATAATAATAGATAATGAAGGGCTCTGCCCGAGATATGCAGGAAGAGTTATTCGGAATATTCATGTAAAGGACTCACCTGATTGGCTTAAAAAGAGACTTGAGCAGTGCGGTCTTAGAACTGTAAATAATGTTGTGGATATAACAAACTATGTCCTCCTTGAACTCGGCCATCCCCTGCATGCCTTTGACCTCGATACATTAAAGGGAAACACAATAAGGGTAGCCTTAGCTGGTAAGAACCAGAAGATTAAGACCCTTGATGGTATTGAAAGGAAACTTTCCGATGAGACCCTCCTTATCTGGGATAGTGAAAGACCCGTTGCAATAGCTGGCATAATGGGTGGTCTTGATACTGAGGTGAGACCCCATACAAAAAACATATTCCTTGAAGGAGCCTATTTTTCACCAGTATCCATTAGAAGAAGTTCAAAAATCCTTGGCCTCAAGACAGAGGCCTCCTATAGATTTGAAAGAGGTACAGATATTGAAGGTCTTGTTTTTTCTATTGATAGGGCTGTGGACCTGATACTCGAGATATGTGGTGGTGAATTGACAGATGTCCTTGATGAATATCCCTCTAAATTCAAAACCTCTGAGATTATCTTGAGGCCTCAAAGACTCAAAAACATTATTGGTGAAGAGGTTTCTTATGAGGAGATAAAGGAAATTCTTACAAGGCTCGGCTTCCCTTTCACCTTTAAGGACGGAGATTTTATTGTGAAGACCCTCTCAAGAAGACCTGATGTGAATCTGGAGATTGACCTTATTGAGGAGATAGCAAGGGTTAGAGGTTATGGAAGGATTCCCGCAAAAATGCCTGTTGTTGAGCTCACCTTTGAGATTAATAAAAAATTGAAGGACATTGAATTGATTAAGACTATCCTCAGGGCCAGAGGTTTTTCTGAGGCGATAAATTATAGCTTTATGGATATTAACAGTTTAAAGGCCCTTGAGATTCCTGAGGAAGATGAACGATTCAGCCTTGTTGAGATAAAAAATCCACTAAGAAAAGAGGACTCTTATCTGAGGACAACCCTGATACCTTCTTTACTTGAGAATCTAAGGACAAATATAAGATTTGGAATAAAGGACCTCATGCTCTTTGAGACTGCCAGGGTCTTTTTAAAGAAAGGCAAGGGTCTTCCAACTGTTACTTCACCACCAATGGAAAGGCTTCACCTTGGAATTATCAAATGGCATGATTCAAGGCCTGTTCTATGGAGAGACCACCTGAATCCCTTTTATATCCTCAGAGAGGTTATAGATGGATTAGCCTCTGAATTTATGGTAAAAGAGGTCGTGTATAGAGCATCTGAAGAGCCCTTTCTTCATAAAGGCCAATCATCAGATCTATTTATCAGGTCTAATGGCAATGATATTAAGATAGGATATACAGGTATTGTCTCTCAGAGGGTCATTGACAGGCTTGACATAAAGACTTCCTCACCCGTAGCTGTCCTCGAGATTGACCTTGATACATTCCTTTCAGTGAGAGGTTCCTCTCCTGTATATAAAGCCCTTCCAAGATTTCCCTACATTGAAAGAGATGTAGCAGTGATTGTGGACAACATGATACCTGCCGAGGAGTTGAGAAGACTCGTGTTAAGTTATCCTTCAGATATAATAGAATCAGTTTCTATCTTTGATTATTACAGGGGCGGGACTATCCCTCCAGATAAAAAGAGTATTGGATTGAGGATCCTTTACAGATCACGGGAAAGAACACTTACTGAAGAAGAGGTTGAGAAGGTTCATAATGAGATTATAAACTCTCTTCTTCAAAAGACCGGGGGTTCAATCAGGCTTTAGGAAAAACTTATATATTACACCACTTTGTAACCTGCTTTTGTAATAGCCTCAATAAGGTCTTCTTTTTTGCAATCTGTGCATTCTACCTTTGCAGAACCTATCTCAACTTCTGCAGACTTCACACCCTTAACACCTTCAAGGGCCTTTTTTACCCTCATAACACAGTGCTGACAGCTCATGCCTTCAATCTTAAAAGTGAATTCCATAATTCCTCCTTTTTTCAGGATAAGTTATATTAACACCTGGCAGAGTTTTTTGCTTAACTCCAGCATTTCTTGGCTTATTGTTTCAATATACATATCCGAGGGCCTTGTAGAGGGAGATGGTTCTTTTGGAAATATTCCGGCTCTTTCTCAATACAGTATTTATCTGCTCTTCTGAAAAGAATTTTCTCATCCATTCAAAATCATCAATATCTCCATGTTCAAGTATCCGTTCAATAATAAAAAACCAGTCCCTTTCAGGAGAGAGCTGGTCTATATCCACGTCCCAGAAGAGTGTCTTTTTTCTAATTGATACCATGATAATGGGCATAAGGCTGAAGTAAGTATTAGGGGGTAGGGGTTAGGGATTAGGGGTTAGTCTACTCCCTACACCCTACTCCCTAATCCCTAAATCCTGACGCCTATTTGAGGCCTTATGCCTATTTTAAAAGCCCCTTCCAATTTGTTTTGGACAGCCGTGGTGTATATGCTAAAATAATAGTTGAAATTTCAATCTTGTGTCAAGCTGAACACTTCGCCAAAAATGGTTCGAGGCCAGGAAATTGAACTGAATGAGCAATTTGTAAAAGCCCTTCAATTGATGGAGGAGACCAAAAGGAATGTCTTTATAACAGGAAGGGCTGGAACGGGAAAGTCAACCCTTTTGAATTATTTTAGAGAGCGAACAAAAAAGAATATAGCTGTTCTTGCTCCTACCGGAGTTGCTGCTGTAAATATAAAAGGCCAGACAATCCATTCATTTTTTAATTTCAGACCTGACATTACCCCTCACACTGTAAAGGAAATAAAGCCCAGAAACAGAGAACTCTATAAAAAACTCGACACCATTATCATTGATGAGATCTCGATGGTGAGGGCTGACATCCTTGATTGCATAAATGAATTTTTAAGACTCCACGGAAAAAAGAAGACTACCTTCGGAGGTATTCAGGTCATATTCATAGGTGACCTCTACCAGCTCCCGCCTGTTGTGACCTCAAGGGAGAAGAGCCTCTTCAAGGAGCACTACAAAAGTCCCTATTTCTTTGATGCAAAGGTCTTTGAGGATATTGATATGGAATTTATAGAGCTTGAAAAGGTCTATCGCCAGAAGGATGAGAGGTTCTTGAGACTCCTTAATGCCATAAGAAATAATACTATCTCAGAAGAGGAGCTTGAGGAATTGAATCGTAGATGCAGACCTGATTTTGTACCAAAAAATCAATTCTACATTTATCTTACCACAACGAATGACCTTGCGAATAAGATAAACATGGAGAGACTCGATAACCTGAAGGGGAAGGAATATCTCTACCATGGCTATTATGATGGAAGATTTACAGAGCAGGACCTCCCAGCTCCCCTTGAACTTGTGCTGAAGATTGGTGCGCAGGTAATGCTTCTTAATAATGATTCAACGGGAAGATGGATTAACGGAAGCATGGGAAAGGTAGTTGATATAGAAAAATACAGAGATGAACCAGATATTATCTGGGTAGAACTTGAAAATGGAGATACCGTAGACATCACTCCCCACAGATGGGAGATGTATGAATTCACTTATGACAGGAGTTCAAAGACCATTTTATCAGAGGTAGTAGGAACTTATGAACAGTATCCCTTAAGGCTTGCCTGGGCAATTACCATACATAAGAGTCAAGGGCTCACCTTCGATAAAGTAATACTCGATATTGGCAGGGGGACCTTTTCCCATGGACAGCTTTATGTGGCCCTCTCAAGATGCAGAAGCCTTGATGGCCTTGTCCTGAGACAGCCTATATCGAGGAGGCATCTGTTGATGGACAGAAGGGTGGTGAATTTTATTACAGGATACCAGTACAGACTTTCTGAGAAGGTCCAGCCATTAACAGAAAAACTTTCCATTATAGAGAAGGCGATAAAAGAGGGGAGACCTCTTGATATTGTATATCTCAAGGCAAAGGACGAGAAATCAAGGAGGATAATAATCCCCATTGAATCAGGTGATATGGAGTTCAATGGAAAAACCTTCAAAGGCCTGAGGGCCTTCTGTGTTATGAGAAATGATGAGAGGGTCTTTAATGTGGAAAGGATCCTTGAGGTAAGAATCTGTTAGTTTCCTGAATTTCCTTGACTATACCTGCAGAGTATTTTTATAATCAATTTCTATGATTGATGAGATAAATGTCCTTATAGAGCAAAGGTTGAATAAATTAAAAGAACTGAGAGACCTTGGTATTGACCCTTATGGTGGTCCCTATGAGCTAACCCATTCAAGTGCTGAGATCCACAGGCTTTTCGGAGATAAGGATAAGGATTATCTTGAACAGAACAACCATGAGGTCTCTATTGCAGGCAGGATTATCATGTTCAGGGATTTTGGTAAGGCCTCCTTTGCCCATATCCAGGATGCCTCTGGAAGGATTCAGGTCTATTTTCGGAAGGATATCCTTGGTGAGAAATTTCCTCTTTTAAAAAAGATTGATATAGGTGATATCCTCGGTATTAAAGGCAGGCTCTTCAGGACAAAGACTAATGAGCTCACTGTTGAGGTAAAGGATTTTACCCTTCTTACAAAATCCCTGAGACCCCTTCCTGAGAAATGGCATGGCCTGAAGGACATCGAGCTCAGGTATAGACAGAGGTATGTGGACCTTATTGTTAATCCTCAGGTAAAAGAGGTATTCCAGAAAAGGAGCGCTATTATAAAGGCCATAAGGGATTTCCTTGACAGGGAAGGATTTATTGAGGTAGAAACACCTATGATGCATCCCATACCAGGAGGTGCTGCTGCAAAACCCTTTAAGACCCATCATATTGCCCTTGGCATAGATCTATATTTAAGGATAGCACCTGAGCTTTATTTAAAGAGATTACTTGTTGGAGGTTATGAGAGGGTCTATGAGCTCAATAAGAATTTCAGAAACGAGGGCATATCCACAAAGCACAATCCAGAATTCACCATGCTCGAGTTTTACATTGCCTATAAAGATTATAGATTCCTCATGGATTTCACCGAGAGACTTATAACAGAGGTAGCCCAAAAGGTCTGCGGGAGTCTCAAGGTCCCCTATGGGAAGTACGAAGTGGACCTTTCTCCACCATGGAAGAGGCTTGTCTGGAGGGAGGCCCTCCTTGAAAAGGGTGTACCAGAAGAGGTCTTAATTAATGAGGGGTTTGCGAGGAAATGGGCCCTTTCAAAGGGGATTGAACTGAAGGAAGGGCTTACCCATGGTAAAGTCCTTGATGAGATATTCAAGGAGTTTGTGGAACCTGATTTGATACAGCCAACATTCATAATAGACTATCCTGTGGAACTCTCACCCCTTGCAAAGAGGAAGAAGGAGGAGCCAGAACTTGTTGAGAGGTTTGAGCTTTTTGTTGTTGGCAGAGAAATAGCAAATGCCTTTTCAGAGCTCAATGACCCCATTGACCAGAAGGAGAGGTTTCTCAAACAGGTAGAGGCAAGGATGCGTGGCGATGAAGAGGCCCATCAGATGGATGAGGACTTTATAAGGGCCCTTGAATATGGGATGCCTCCCGCGGCTGGTGAGGGGATAGGCATAGACAGGCTTGTGATGCTCCTTACCAATTCCCAATCTATAAGGGATGTGATATTATTCCCTCAGTTGAAGCCTGAATCATGAAGAGATTCTTACCCTATCCACTATTTATTGCCCTGAGGTATCTGAAATCTAAGAAGAGGCATAAAGGCATTTCCCTCAATACCTTTATCTCCATAGGTGGGGTAAGCCTTGGCGTTATGGCCCTCCTTACAGTCCTTTCAGTTATGAGTGGTTTTCACGAAGACCTCCAGAGAAAGATACTCGGCGTGAATGCCCATGGTGTGATCCTTCATTATAAGGGTACAATAGATAATTATAAGGTCTTAAAAGGAGTGATAGACAGAAATGGTGATGTCATTTCATCCTCACCTTTTATTATTGGCCAGGTCATGATCTCTGCACAGGATAGATCAAGGGGAGTTGTCCTTAAGGGGGTCCTTCCTGAAGAGGAGAGAAGGGTCTCTGAGCTTCAAAGACATATAAAGGAAGGAAGATTAGAGGACCTTTCTCGAGGTGGTGATGAGATTCCAGGGATAATTATTGGTAAAGAATTATCGAGGCATCTTGGTGTTTATATGGGCGACAGGGTGAATCTCATATCTCCTATTGGTGAGATAGGACCTCTCGGTCTTATCCCGAGGGTAAGACAGTTCAGGGTAACTGGTATCTTTGAGATAGGCATGTTTGAATATGATAGTAACCTTGCCCTTGTATCGCTCAAGGATGCGCAGGATTTCTTCAAGCTCGGAGATGCTGTTACAGGTATAGAGATAAAGGTAAAGGATATATACAGGGCTGACAGGGTTATTGAGGCTCTTCAGAAGGACCTTGGCTATCCCTATTATGGTATGGATTGGATGAGGATGAACCGGACACTCTTTTCAGCCCTCAAGCTTGAGAAGTTTGCCATGTTTGTGATACTCATCCTGATAGTCCTTGTGGCCTCTTTCAACATCGTAAGCACCCTCAGCATGAGTGTGATAGAAAAGGAAAAGGAGATAGCGATTCTTAAGGCAATGGGTGCCCCTGATAAGGGGATTATGTCTATCTTCATGCTTCAGGGACTGATTATAGGCCTTACAGGCACAGTTATCGGAGTGGCAGGCTCCCTTATACTCGGTTACATTATAAACAACTACGAGATAATAAAACTCCCCCCTGATGTTTATTATCTTAGCCACCTTCCAGTAAAGATAAAACTTTTTGATTACATTGTAGTGCCTGTTGCCTCCATGCTCATAAGCCTTTTTTCTACCCTCTATCCCGCATATCAGGCAGCAAGGCTCAACCCTGTGGAGCCTTTGAGGTATGAGTAATGGTGAAGTTTGTCTTCAGGCTTTTATTGATAATCTTATTGAGCTGTATGATTTTTGTTGCTATCTCTCTATGGAGGGGTGGAGACTGGATAAGGTCAACGGGTGAATTCATATATAAGGCCTCTCAGACAGCAGGTCATGGAGCAGACAGGATTTATAATTGTAGAAAAGGGGCAGAGAGGTTTTGTGAAAGGGTTCACAAAAAGATAAAAGGGGTGTTTACCTCTGATGACGAGAGAAAAACTGATCGAGACAAATAATCTCAGGAAATCCTTTTTCACACCTGCTGGGGAGATCAAGGTCCTTAAGGGTATTGATATTGAAATAATGCAGGGAGAGATGGTTGCTATTGTTGGTGCCTCAGGTGTGGGGAAGAGCACATTCCTTCACATCCTCGGTACCCTTGATAAACCAACAGAAGGGAAGGTCCTTTTCAAAGGGATAGACCTTTTCAGTCTTCCAGAGGTGGAGCTTTCGAGTTTCAGAAACAGACACATTGGCTTTGTTTTTCAATTTCATTATCTATTACCTGAGTTTACCGCCCTTGAAAATATCCTTATGCCTGCCATGATTTACAGAAGTCCTTCCAGAGATACCTTTTATGAAAGGGCAATAGAACTCATGAAATATCTCGGGATATACGAGAGAAAGGACCACAGACCAGGAGAACTTTCAGGTGGTGAACAGCAGAGGATTGCTGTTGCAAGGGCCCTTATACTTGAGCCAGGGGTTGTCCTTGCTGATGAGCCCACGGGCAATCTGGATACAAAAACAGGTGAAGAGCTCTTTGAATTGCTTCTGGAACTGAATAAGAAAAAAGGGATAACCTTTGTTATAGTTACTCATAACATGGAGCTTGCTCAGAGGTGTAGCAGGGTCTTGAGGATGGTTGATGGAAGGCTTTTTGAGGAGTCTGTAACGAGGTAGGGGATGAAAGGCTTTTTTGTAACAGGTACAGACACAGGAGTCGGAAAGACAATCGTCTCAGGAATACTTATAACTATCCTGAAGGCTCAGGGCTACAGGGTTGGAGCTATGAAGCCTTTTGAGACAGGCTGTTTAAAAGAAGGTAACCTCCTTATACCTTCCGATGGAATGTTCCTAAAGGATATAGCCTCAATGGAGGAGTCCTTGAATATGATTACCCCTGTCTGTCTTGAAAAACCCCTTGCCCCAATGGTAGCTGCTGAGATAGATGGACTGAGGATAGATATGGCTCAGGTCTGGAAGGCCTTTGAGGTTCTTAAGAAAAGATATGACTCTATGGTTATAGAAGGAGTTGGAGGAGTACTTGTACCGATTACACCTTCCTATTTTGTGGCTGATCTTATAAAGGACTTCCGTCTTCCTGTTATTGTCGTATCAAGACCTTCTCTTGGCACTATCAATCATACCCTTCTGACATTAAGGGAGCTTCAGAGGAGGGATATACCTGTTCATGGCATTATATTCAATTATTCCTTACCACCTGAGGGTACCATTGCAGAAGAGACTAATCCAGAGGTGATTTCAAGGCTTGTTGACCTGCCTGTTATTGGAATAATACCTTATCTCAAGGCCTTTGACAGGGAAAGTCTCCTCAGTGTTGCAAGAAAGGCCTTGAGAATAGAACTTCTAAGGTTATGAAGATGAAGATCCCGAGACTCCTGATCTCAGGTCTTAGAGGTGGTAGTGGAAAGACTCTTACTACCCTTGCGATTATCTCCTATCTGAATATCAAGAAGGGGCTCAGGGTAATACCTTTTAAAAAAGGACCTGACTATATAGATGCTGGCTGGCTCGCCTTTGGAGCAGGAAACCCCTGTTATAATCTCGACTCCTTTATAATTCCTGAAGAGGGACTTGTTAAAAACTTTTTAAGGCACTCCACAGGAGACATATCTATCATAGAAGGCAACAGGGGGCTCTATGATGGAATGGATGCAGAGGGCACCCACAGTACTCAAAGGCTTTCAAAACTCCTTGATGCTCCTGTGATACTCATAATTGATTGCACAAAGGTCACAAGGACAGCTGCTGCCTTTGTCCTTGGTGCCATGGAATTCGATAGGGAGCTGAAGATTAAGGGAGTTGTCCTGAATCAGGTCTCGGGTAAAAGACATGAATCTGTTATAAGGGATTCCATAGAGAGATATTGCTCTGTGCCTGTAGTGGGTGCTATACCAAGACTCCATGGCCAGGAACTTCCAGAGAGGCATATGGGTCTTCTTCCATGGCATGAACACTCCAGCAGGCAGATGGTAATAGATTTAGCATTAAACATAGCAGAGAGATATCTTGACATGGATTCACTCCTGAAGATTGCAGAGGAACATTCAGAGATAAATATCCCGGAGGCCCTTTTATATAATGAACCAACAACTTTTAATCCAGAATATGGTTCAATAAAGGTTGGCATAGTAAAGGATTCAGCCTTTCAATTTTATTATGAAGAGAACCTTGAGGAATTAAGAAACCTCGGGGCTGAGCTTGTTGAGGTCAATGCCCTTTCTGACAGAGGCCTTCCACCTGTAGATTGCCTTTACATTGGTGGAGGATTTCCTGAGACAAATGCCATAGGTCTTTCGGAGAACAGAGAATTTATCGAATCCCTGAGGAGGGCTATCGAAGAAGGTCTTCCTGTTTATGCAGAATGTGGAGGTATGATGTATCTTGGAAGAGAGATTATCTTTAAAGAGAGAAGATACCCAATGTCAGGGGTTATACCTGTGAGTTTTTATATGGAGGAGAGGCCTGTTTCTCATGGTTATACCGTAGTGGAGGTTACAGAAGAAAATCCCTTTTATCCTGTGGGCACAGTGCTTAGAGGTCATGAATTTCATTATTCAAGACCTGTAAATATAGGTGAATTGAGGCTCTCCTTTACCATGAAAAGGGGTGATGGTATAATTAATAAAAAGGATGGTGTCTCCTATAAAAATCTCCTTGCTACCTATACCCATGTCCATGCCTATGGAACAAAGGAGTGGGCAGAGGGTTTGATAAAAAAAGGAGCCACATGGAGGAAAAGGCATGCTTAAGACATTGATACATGTAAACGAACCTGACAGATGGCCTGTAGCTATATCGAATATTGTTAATCTTTTAAATGATGTGGGTGATGCCAATGTGAGTGTAGTGGTCGTGAGTAATGGCGCTGGTGTGAAGGGATATGTAACCTGTTCTGAAGATACTCAGGGAGTGTGCCTTCCCGGGGCAGTTGATACATTGAAAAAAATGGAAGAGCTTTCAAAGAGGGGTGTGAGGTTTCTTGCCTGCAGGAATGCCCTCAGGGCAAACAATATTGAAGAAAAGAGCCTTCCACCTTTTGTTGAGGTTGTGCCAGCAGGTATGACAGAGCTTATAAAGAGACAGGCAGAGGGATTTGCTTATATAAAGCCATAGGAGAACCCCTTGAAGGACCTTATAAAGAAATATCTTCTTCAAGGCAACTTTGACAGTATTTTTGAGCTTGGAGAACCAAGTAAGATTATAAGGACCCTCATCTCCCTTTCTTATGACAAGACAGAGGAGATTGCCTGGAAGAGTATAGAGGCCATCGGAAGGATTGTATATCTCGTCTCGAAAGAGAGGCCAGAATTCGGACATGAGATTATAAGGAGACTTCTATGGAGCATCAGGGACGAGGCAGGTGGAATTGGCTGGAGCTCTCCTGAGATTATTGGTGAGATTGTGAGGAATGACCCATCAAGATACCAGGAGATCCCCAGAGTTTTATGGTCCTTTATGGATGAGGAATTCCTCAGAAAGGGCATAATATGGGCAATGGGAAGGATAGGAGAGGTGGCGCCTGAACTTGTAGAATTTTCATTACCATTTTTAAAATTAATTTCAAAAAATGACCCTGAGAAGGAAATAAGGTTTTATGCCCTATGGGCTCTTTGCAAGATTTCTGGTGAATACGAAGAGCAAGGTGAGGAGCTCAGCGGATTTATATACGACAATGGCTCATTACAGGAAATATTCTCTTCTAATCTAAAAGATTGCAAGATAAAAGAATCGAAGAGGGGAAGGGTTGATATAAGTCAAGCCCAAAAATTAGCTCAAGGAGATGACCTCCATTATTCTCAAACACGAGATTATTCCCTTGTCTGCCCTTTCTGCAATTCGCCTGTTGATAGGCCTGCTGAATTAAAGAATGGCTTTGCTGATATCCTTGGTGGTAGATGCAGGTGCGGAGCCCTTTATGCCTATGACCCCTCAGGAAGAGCCCTTGGAGAAGTCATTATGGATGCCCTTGCTATTTTGTGCGGAGGTGATTATAATAAAGCACTCAGCCTTGAAGAGGATAAGGACTATGTAATAAAAAATTTTATGTATGAGCCCTATCTAAATCGACTTTCAGGATATGGAGGTTCTTTTAGCTCAAGGCGAATGATTTTTATAAAAATTCTGGTATAATTTATAAAATAAACAAGAATCATGATTGAATAAAATTTTTTAATTTGACCAGATAGAGACATCTATTGTATAAACTATGACACAAGAGCAAATTTCTTCTATCGAAAAGATATAAAATTACAACTTTAGAATAAAAATGACAGTATTACTGTCACAAAACCAAAAAAGGAGGTAAAAGGGATATGCCCACAATAGAATTCCAGGGTAAACAGATTGAGGTTGATGAGGATGGTTATCTCCAGAATCTTAATGACTGGAGTAAAGAGCTTGCAGAGTATATGGCATCTAAGGATGGTATAACCCTCACAGATGCCCACTGGGAGATAATCAATTTCCTTAGGGACTATTACCAGAAATACCAGATCGCACCGATGATTAAGATACTTGTTAAGGAAGTAGCAAAGGTTATGGGACCAGATAAAGGAAATACGAAATACCTCTATCAGCTCTTCCCTGATGGACCTGCAAAACAGGCCTGTAGATACGCAGGACTTCCAAAACCAACAGGTTGCGTGTAATAGGAGCCTCTATAAATTTAATAAGGGGCTTTGAATGGATTTGAAAAAAATCCTTGAAGAGAGGAGACCCTTAATCCTTGAAAAGTGGTTTCAGTCACTCCTTGAGGAGTATCCTTCTGAAGGAAGAAGATTTATAGGAAATATTAAAAAAGACAGATTTGAAAATCCAATGGGTTCCACCCTATTTGAAGGATTAGAGGGTCTCTTTGAGTATCTCCTCCACAAAGAAAAAGGACTGAATGGTCCAATAGAAACATTTATCAGATTGAGGGCTGTTCAGGACTTTAGACCCTCCGAGGCAGTAGGTTTTATATATAACCTCAAGGAGATAATACAGAAGGAGGTATCTAATCTTCTCGATGACAGAAAAATGGCGGAGGAGTTTTTTGCCCTCTCTTCAGAGATTGACCAGATTGCCTTGAAGGTCTTTGATCTCTACATGGAGTCAAGGGAGCGGTTAAATGAGGTGAAGGTGAATGAACTCAGGAACCTTACCGGCTGGGTCCTTAAGAAGATGAATGTACTGAAAGAATATTCTCAAGAAAACTCATAAAAAATAAAAAAACAAAAAAATTTAGAAAGAGGTAGGAAAGATGAGGATAGTAGGTTCTCTTTTGCTGGTTTTAGCTCTCATTTTCATTGCCTATCTTGGTGCTGGCCCTGCTGGATTGAAGCTCCTTTTCGGTATAGTTATCCCCTACATAGCTATAGCTGTATTTGTCCTCGGTTTTCTTTACAAACTCATTAAATGGGGTCGTTCCTATGTGCCCTTCAGGATTCCAACCACAGGAGGCCAGCAGAGGTCATTACCATGGATAAAATGGAGTAAGCTCGACAATCCCGCTACAGGTGCTGGTGTTGTTGGCAGGATGATCCTTGAGATATTCCTTATGCGTTCCCTCTTCAGAAACACCCGCAGTGAGCTTGTTGGCTCAAAACTCGTTCATGGATCTTCAAAGTGGCTCTGGATGGGAGCAATGGCATTCCACTGGGCTTTCTTTATAGTATTAATCAGACACATGAGACTCTTTATTGATCCTGTGCCAGGTTATGTCCACTTCCTTGAGAGCCTCGATGGCTTCTTCCAGATAGGGATACCAAGGCTTATGCTTACAGGTGTGATACTTATTGGTGCAGGCCTCTATCTCTTTTTGAGAAGATGGTATATACCACAGGTGCGTTACATATCCCTTCCAGCTGATTACTTTCCTTTATTCCTCATAATAGCCATTGCAACAACCGGTGTCTTAATGAGATATTTCACAAAGACTGATGTAGTTGCAGTAAAGACCTTTATACTGGGTCTCATGTCCTTCAGTCCTGCAATACCTGAAAAGGAAAAGATAGATACGATATTTTATGTCCACCTCTTCCTTGTAAGTACCCTTCTTGTTTATTTCCCCTTCAGCAAGCTAATGCACCTTGGAGGTATCTTTATGAGTCCTACAAGGAATATGGCCAACAATCTAAGGGTAAAGAGACATGTAAATCCCTGGGATTATCCTGTAAAGGTCCATCATTATGAAGAATATGAGGAAGAATTCAGAGAAAAGATGAAGGCCGCAGGAATCCCGGTAGAAAAGGAGTGAGACTATGGCAAAGCTACCAAAACCACAGGAATTGATACAGACAATAGACTACAAACCTCCTAAAACAGACTGGAGGAACCTCAAGGTTGAGATCAGGGAAGGAATGTACTGCCATCCTGCTAAGAAGAAAGACCTTGAGGCTGTTGATTATCCCTATATCAGGGAATGGTCACCAAAGGACGAAGACTGGAAGCTTCCCAGCGACTGGAAGGAGCAGGTCCTTGAGGCAATAAGGCAGAGACTTATTAGGTTCAGGAGCTTCCATGTCTTTATGGATATTTGTGTTAGATGTGGCGCCTGTGCAGACAAATGCCATTTCTTCCTCGGGACTGGTGATCCGAAGAATATGCCTGTTTTGAGGGCAGAGCTGATGCGCTCCATCTACAGAAGATACTTTACACCTTCTGGAAAGATCCTCGGAAGCATTGCTGGTGCGAGAGAGCTTACAGAGGATGTAATAAAGGAGTGGTGGTATTACTTTTATCAGTGCACTGAATGCAGGAGATGTTCCCTTTACTGTCCCTATGGAATAGATACAGCAGAGGTTACCATTATTGCAAGAGAGATTCTTAATCTCCTGGGGCTTCAGCTTGGCTGGATTGCGGGGCCTGTTGCTAATTGTTACTGGAAGGGTAATCACCTTGGCCTTGAACCCCATACAATAAAAAGCAATATTGAGTTTATGCTTGATGATATAGAGAATATCACAGGCATAAGGATAGAACCCTCCTTTAACAGAAAGGGAGCAGAGATTCTCTTTGTCACACCCTCAGGAGACCTCTTTGGAGTGCCAGGTGTCTATACCTGTATGGGTTATCTTATGCTATTCCATGAGCTCGGTCTTGACTATACCTGGAGCACCTATGCCTCTGAGGGAGGTAATTTTGGATTCTTCACATCAATGGAGATGGCAAAGAGGCTTACCTATAAGATCTATGCAGAGGCAAAGAGGCTCAAGGTGAAGTGGATTCTTGGTGGTGAGTGCGGTCACATGTGGAGGGTATGGAATCAGTACCTTCCTACATTCTGGGAACCTGCTGATAATCTTCAGGTGCCTGTATCACCAATTACAGGGACAAGGTTTGAGCATGCAAGATACTCAAAACTTGTCCATGTTGTTGAGTTTACAGCAGACCTTATAAAACATGGGAAACTCAATCTCGACCCAAGCAGGAATGACCATCTGGTTGTTACATGGCATGACTCCTGCAACACCTCTCGCGGGATGGGGATATTTGAAGAGCCGAGATTTGTTGTAAAGAATGTGGTAAGGAATTTCCACGAGATGCCTGATAATACCATTCGTGAGAGGACCTTCTGCTGTGGGAGTGGTTCAGGGCTTAATGCCTCAGAGAATATGGAACTAAGGATGCGCGGAGGATTTCCAAGGGCAATGGCGGTAAAACATGTTCATGAAAAATATGGAGTGAATGTCCTTGCAAACATGTGTGCCATAGACAGGGCAGCACTACAGCCCCTCATGGATTACTGGGTGCCAGGAGTAACAGTTATGGGAGTTCACGAGCTTGTTGGCAATGCCCTTGTTATGAAGGGTGAGAAAGATAGGACCCTGGATATGCGTGGTGAGCCTCTTCCAGGAAAGGAGGCAAAGGAAGAATGAAGAAATATGTCTACATAGGCATAGTGGTCTTTCTTGTGATAGTGACCTATCCTTTCTGGAGCGTCTCTGGGAAGGCCCTCAAAAAACCAGAGCCAAAACTTGATACACCCGAGATACAGAAGCTCGTAGAGAAAAAGTGTGTAGAGCCAAAGGAGTTCATGAAGAGAGAGCACATGAAGCTCCTTAATGAATGGAGGGATTCAGCCCTGAGAAATGGTAAGAGGGTTTATGTGAACAGTGAGGGTAAGACCTTTACAATCAGCCTTCAGAATACCTGTATGAAATGCCATTCCAATAAAAAGAAGTTCTGTGATGAGTGTCATACTTATGCAGGTGTGACCCCCTATTGCTGGGATTGTCATGTCGCACCAAAGGAAGAGGAGGGTCAGATATGAGCATGGATAGAAGAGAGTTCCTTAAAATTGCAGGTGCAGGCACGATTCTTGGCCTTGCAGGACTTGGCCTCTTTGAAAGGGTAACAGAAAAGGATATAGAGGCAGTAGTTGAAAGATATACAAAGGACCCTTCTGCAATGAATGCAAAGAGATGGGCAATGGTTGTTGACCTGAGAAGGTTCAAAACAGAGGAGGATTATCAGAGAATTATAAAGGCATGCCACAAGATCCACAATGTCCCGGACTTCGGTAATCCAAAGGATGAGATAAAATGGATATGGGTAGATACCTATGGCCATGCCTTCCCTGGTCAGGAACACGACTTTCTGCCTGAATGGCTTGAGTCAAAATTCATTCCCCTTCTGTGCAATCACTGTGCAAATCCTCCCTGTGTGAGGGTCTGTCCTGTTAAGGCAACATTCAAGAGCCCTGATGGTATTACCCAGCAGGATTATCACAGATGTATTGGATGCAGGTTCTGCATGGCAGCCTGTCCTTTTGGAGCAAGGAGTTTCAACTGGAGAGACCCAAGGCCTTTTATCAAAGAGGTAAATCAGGAGTTTCCTACAAGGACAAAAGGTGTTGTGGAGAAGTGCAACTTCTGCACAGAAAGGCTTGCAAAGGGACTGAAACCAGCATGTGTTGAGGAATCTAAGGGTGCTCTTATATTTGGCGACCTTCTTGATCCAGATTCAGAGGTGAGGCAGGTCCTTAGAAAGGAATTCACTGTAAGAAGGAAGGCAGAGCTGGGCACAGACCCCAGTGTCTTCTACATAATAGGAGGTAGTGAAAATGTTTGAAAAGGCCCTTGAAGGAAGCAGGCGTTACTGGTTATGGCTGATAGCCCTTGCTATTATATCAGGGATAGGAACACTTTACTATCTCAAACAGCTCCAGTATGGATTGGGTCTTACAGGTCTCAGCAGGGATGTCTCCTGGGGACTCTATATAGGCCAGTTCACATTCCTTGTTGGAGTTGCTGCCTCTGCTGTTATGGTCGTCCTTCCCTATTATCTCCACAACTATAAGGTCTTTGGAAGGATTACCATACTTGGAGAATTCCTTGCAATACCCTCTGTTATAATGTGTCTGCTGTTTATTTTCGTTGACATGGGTCAGCCCATGAGGATATTGAATGTCCTGCTTCATCCAACTCCAAGGTCAATCCTCTTCTGGGATTCTGTAGTCCTCAGTGGTTATCTCTTTTTGAACCTCCTTGTTGGATGGACAGTCCTTCATGCTGAGAAGAAGGAGATACCACCGCCAAAGTGGATAAAGCCCTTCATCTATTTATCTATAATCTGGGCACCCTCAATCCATACTGTTACAGCCTTTATCTATGCTGGTCTTCCAGGACGGCATTTCTGGCTCACTGCTATAATGGCAGCAAGGTTTCTTGCCTCAGCCTTCTCATCAGGTCCTGCACTTCTTATTCTCCTTGCAATGATAATAAGGAGATACACGAAGTTTGACCCTGGAAAAGAGGCGATACAAGCCCTTGGGAAGATTGTAACATACTTTATGCTTACAAATGTCTTCTTCATGGGTCTTGAATTCTTTACAGCCTTCTATAGTGGTATCCCTGGCCACAAGCATCCATTCCAGTACCTCTTTGTTGGTCTTGAGGGCCATGGAAGACTTGTGCCCCTGATGTGGACATCAGCAATACTTGCCATATTCTCACTCATACTACTTCTTAATCCAGCCACAAGGCGTAATGAGAGGACCCTTGCTGTTGCCTCAGCTGCAGTATTTATAAGCCTCTGGATAGAGAAGGGCTTTGGTCTCATAATAGGAGGATTTGTTCCTAATCCCTTTGAGAAGGTCTTTGAATACTGGCCAACAGGACCTGAGACAATCATTACAATTGGTGTATGGGCAGCAGGCTTCTTGATTCTCACTCTTCTTTATAAAATTGCCGTGAGTGTAAAGGAAGAGGTAGGAGAATCAGCCCATCACTGATAAGATAAGATTTTTGGGGGTGCTATTCACCCCCTTTTTTCTCCTCTTCATCCTCAAGCATCCTGAATTTTGGTCTTTCAGGGTCTTCGTACTGACCGCTTTTTACAGCCCAGAGGAAGAATAGCCATGCAGCAATCCCAAGGCAGAGGCCGAGAAATATTAGAAAAAAGAGTGTCCACATACTAATTTAATTATAGGTTTGCGTGGATTTTTTTCATCTCTTCTTCCTGGATTCCGAGCCTTGTCATTAATTCAAGCACACAGGCTTCAAAGAATATAAGGCAGGAGATCTCAAACAGTGAACCCATAGGAGGCATCGGTATACCCCTGAGCTCCCTTTCTGTATATCCTTTAATCTCTCGTGGTATTGCCTCGGATGGAATCTGGACAATTATGTCCGAGAGGTTTGCAAGCTCAGAATTCCTGTCCCAGGTGATCCCTGCGATCTTTCCTCCCAGACCTTTTGCTGTCTTTGCTGTCTCAACAACCCATGTTGTTTTTCCTGAACCTGAGACTGCTATCAAACCATCCCCTTTTCTCATGGCTGGTGTTATAGTTTCACCAACAATGAAGACCTTCTTTTTGAGATGCACAAGTCTCATTCCGAAGGCCTTGGCTACGAGGCCTGACCTTCCAGCACCTATGAGATAGAGTCTTGGAGACCTTAGGACAAAATCTATAAAGGCATTAAATTCAGATGGCGAGATCCCTTCTGTTATATCTCTTATCTTATTGAGTATGAATGCATAATAGGACATATCATGCCCTCCTCACAGCATCTTTCAGGGTTTTTGCTGCTATTACTGGATCTAAGGCCTTAGTTACATAACCACCAACAATTATAATCTCGGGTGAAAATCCCATCAACAATGGAATATCTTCCGGTCTGATGCCTCCTGCTATGGCATAGGGATAATTAACCTTCTGACGATATTCCTGAAGAAATTCTGAAGGCCTCTTGCCCTTTCTCTGCTCATCAAGACCTGTGTGGATACAGAAATAATCTGGCTTAACTTCCTTTAGTTCTAATGCCCTTGAGATCATGTCCTTTGCACCAATTAGGTCTATCATAGCCCTTTTACCCTGTCTCCGTGCCTCCTCAATAGTCTCCTTAATTGTTTCAAAGGGTGCCTGGCCGCACACACTCACCATATCAGCACCTGCATTATAAGCCATTTCTGCCTCAATTCTTCCTGCATCCATAATTTTCAGATCAGCAAAAAGGACTTTTGATGGGAATTCTTCTCTTAATCTTTTTATTATATTAATCCCGGAGGATTTTATGAGGGGTGTGCCTGCCTCGATAATATCAAAATACCCTTCCACTTTTCTGGCAATATCTATTGCCCTCTCAGGGTCAACAAGATCAATGGCTAATTGCAGAAGGGGCATTTCTATTAAATAATACCACATCATGCTATACTTAAACTATGGGTAAATGCGTACTTTGCGAGACGGAATCTCTGTATATATCTAAGGAGTTATCCCTCTGTTCAAGATGTATAAAGAAAAGACCTGACGAGGCTGTGCCCCTTGCCTTAGAGGTCCATGCCAGAATCAGACGCAGATTTGGTCTTCCAGAAAGGCCTCCTAAGGATCCTGAAGGTATATCCTGCAATATATGCATAAATGAATGCAGAATCCCCGAGGGAGGTATAGGTTATTGTGGCATTAGAATGAATGAAGGAGGAAGACTCAGAGGTGTAAGCAGAGAAGAAGGGAAGCTCTCCTGGTATCTTGACCCCCTTCCTACAAACTGTGTTGCTGACTGGGTTTGCCCTGGCGGGACCAGAAGAGGTTATCCAGAATATGCTATTAAAGATGGTCCTGAACATGGTTATTATAACCTTGCAGTATTCTTTCATGCCTGTAGCTTTAATTGTCTTTTCTGTCAGAACTGGCATTTTAGAAAGGAGACATTAAAGCCTGAAGTAACAGGTGTTACTAAACTCCTATCTGATATTAATGAGCTTACAACCTGTATATGCTATTTTGGTGGAGACCCTACACCTCAGCTTCCTTTTGCTATAGAGGCATCAAAAAGGGTTAAGGAGGTATCAGGTGGAAGGATACTCAGGATATGCTGGGAGACAAATGGGGCAATGCATAAAAATCTTCTGGAGGAAATGATTGAACTGAGTTTGAGGTCAGGAGGCTGTATAAAGTTTGACCTGAAGGCCTGGGATGAGGCTCTTCATATTGCATTAACAGGCATTACAAACAAAAGGACCCTTGAGAATTTTGAATATGCTGGCAGATATATCCATGAAAGGAGGGAACCTCCACTCCTGATTGCGAGCACCCTGCTCGTGCCAGGATATATTGATACCGAAGAGATCAGAAGCTTAGCGAGATTTATTGCTTCTATAAATCCGGATATCCCTTACAGTCTTCTTGCCTTCTATCCCCCTTTCTATATGAAGGACCTGCCACTTATCAGTAAAACAGAGGCCCATGAGTGTATGAGGATAGCGATATCAGAAGGTCTTAAGAATGTAAGAATTGGAAATCTACACCTCCTTGCATGAGGATTTTGGCCTTTATTTACTTTTGCCATTTAAAACTATTTACCTAAATAGTAACCACAGAAAGAGTGGTTGCCTTGACATTTCTATAGAGTTTTAATTATTTTAAATTGCCTTAGATAATTAATGGCTTAAATAACACTGAGGTATTTTACCAGACCAATTGTGTTTGTAATCCCTTGAATTCTATGCCTGAGATAAAAAAGGTTCTCGTTGCAAACAGGGGAGTTCCTGCTGTGAGAGTGATGCTCACATGCAGGGACAGAAAAATCCCTACCACTGCTGTTTATAGCACTCCTGACAGGCTTGCCCATCATGTCTTTATGGCAGACACAGCAATCCATATTGGAGAGGCTCCTCCAGCAGAATCATATCTTAATGCAGAAAAAATCATAGATGCTGCTTTGAGAAGTGGCTGTAATGCTATCCACCCTGGATGGGGTTTTCTTGCTGAGAATCCTGACTTTGCCCAGATGGTGATAGATGCTGGTCTTATATGGATTGGTCCTCAGCCAGAGGTTATCAGATTGATGGGTGATAAGATTCAGGCAAAGAAGATTGCCCAGAAGGCAAATGTACCAATAATTCCAGGGATAACCAATGTTAAGGATATAGAGACCATAAAGAGATGGCTAAGAGAGGAAAATATCCAGTATCCCATTATGATTAAGGCCTCTGCAGGTGGTGGTGGGAAAGGAATGGTAAAGGTGGAGAGGGAGGAACAGCTCCAGCTTGCTTTTAATCAGGCAAGGTCAGAGGCAAAAAAGGCCTTTGGAGATGACACCCTTCTTGTAGAAAAGTATATTGAGAGGGGAAGACATATTGAGGTTCAGGTCGTTGGTGATAAATATGGCAATATCGTTCATCTCTATGAGAGGGAATGCACTATACAGAGAAGAAACCAGAAGATTATAGAGGAGGCTCCCTCACCAACCCTTGATGAAGACCTCAGGCAGGAGATATGCTTTACAGCCCTTAGATTAATGAGGGAGATAAACTATACATCTGCCGGGACAGTGGAATTCATTTTTGATTCAAATACAAGAAAGTATTATTTCCTTGAGGTTAATACAAGGCTTCAGGTAGAACATGGTATTACTGAACTGATTACAGGTCTTGATATAGTCGGGATTATGCTTGATGTGGCTATGGAAAAAAGACTCCCCTTCAAACAGTCAGAGATCCATCCAAACAGATGGGCTCTTGAGGTGAGGCTCAATGCAGAGGATCCTAAGACCTTCAGTCCTTCCTTCGGAACGATAACAAGGCTCGAGATCCCCCATGGCCCCGGTGTAAGGATATCAACAGGTGTATATGAGGGTGCTGACATTCCCCCTTATTATGACTCCCTTTTTATGCTCCTCATGTCTGCTGGTGCAGACAGGGAGGATGCCATAAGGGTTATGGATAGGGCATTGAGCAGGGGATTAAGGGTGGAGGGCATTAAGACCCTTGCACCACTTCTGCTAAGTATTATAAGACATCCAGCCTTTATCAAAGGTGAGTTTTCCACGAGATTTATAGAAGAGCATATGAGTGAGCTTGTTTCCATGTTTAAGGAAAAGACCTCAGAGGATGAGGCATTAAAGGTGGCCAGATATGTAGCAGAGATATCTGCCTTAGGGCCCCAACCATGGATGTGAATAATTGGTAGCGTAAGTAACAGTTAGGCGTATGGCAAAAATAAAAAATATTAACTCAGTCACAAATGTAAATCTTAATGAAGACTCGAAGAATTGGGTCTTTGTAAGGCCTGGCATGTCTCCAAGGGATATAGTGAAGGCCGTGAGAGAACTCAAAGGTGTCTGCTTTGTCTCTGTTGGGATGAGGGATGCGGGCCAGTCTGATTTTAAGAATAGGCTTCGCATCTATGACCTGAAGACCCTTGCTCCTTATTACAATAAGATGGGGCTTTTTAGTGCGGAATGCCATGGTGGTGCAAGATGGCATGTAGGGATAATGAACAGGAGGGAAAGCCCTTTTGAGGAGATAAGGATCCTCAGGGAGTTAATGCCTGATGTGCTACTGCAGACACTTGTGAGAGAAACAAATCTCTGGGGATACAGGCCCTATCCAAAGAATGTTATCGAATATGTTGTATCTCAAGTTGATATTGATGTCTGGAGGTGTTTCTCCTTTTTAAATGATGTGCGCAACATGAGGGCTGTTGCTGAGGTTGTTATGAAGAGGGGAAGGCTTTTTGAACCAGCCATCTCCTACACCAGTGCCCCATGGACAACTGTTGAGTATTATCTTGGTGTTGTCAGAGAAATAGTTGACCTCTGTGGGGGTATTGACGAGATTATTCTATGCATAAAAGACATGGCAGGTGTTGGAGACATAAAGGCAATAGGTGAGCTTGTTGATGCCATAAAGCAGAGGTATCCTGAGCTTGTCATAAATTACCACAGACATATCACTGATGGCCTTGCCATACCAGCCCTTCTTTCAGCAGCAAAGGCTGGTGCAAAGATCTTCGATGTTCAGGAAGACTCCCTTGTAAGATTTTATGGTCATTCACCAATCCTTGGTGTACAGGCGGTCTTTGAAGAATCAGGTATCCCTGTCCATTTAAATAGAAGAGTTGCTGAGAAGGCGGTATATAAAGTAAGAGAATGGATTGGCCATTATGACTGGGCAGAATCTCCCTTTCGTGGTCTTGACCACACAGTTACAAGACACAAGATGCCAGGTGGTGCCTTTCCGAGTTCCTTTGAACAGGCGCTGAAATCAGATTTCTTCCATCTTATGCCAGCGATTCTCAGGGTGATGTCCCTTTATAACAGGATTGTGAGATATTTTGATGTTACCCCTGGAAGCCAGATCACCTGGGTTACCTGTAGCGGTATTGTGAATAGATATGCAAAGGAGCGTGGTGATGCTGGTGTAAGGCATATTATCGACCTCCTCACAAAATTCGTAGAGGAGAAGGCTCAGGACTTTAATGCTATGGAGCCTCATGAACAGGAAGAACTTCTCCAGCTCTTCAGAAATGCACCAGGAGACTTTAAGAACCTCATCCTCGGTCATTATGGAAAACTCCCTGCCGGATGGCCTGATGAATGGGTCTACAGGAGTGCCTTTGGAGATGAATGGCAGAAGAAATTAAAGGAGAGGAAGGAGCTTTCGCCTCTTGAGCATATTGAGGATGATGACCTTGACAGATTGAGAAAGGAACTTGCTGATTACCTCGGAAGAGACCCTTCAGAGGAGGAATTCATTTTATTCTTAATGCATCCAAAGGATGCCCTTGAGTTTATAGAATTCAGAGAAAAATATGGTGAGGCACCCCTTGTGCTTCCTACAAATGTATGGCGTGAGGGATTGAAGAAACCAGGAGATAAAGTAGAATTCGAACTCTGGGGTAAGCCCTACTGTATTGAACTTGTGTCTATTGGTGGTGAATATGAGGGTATTATCCATGTGGTTATGAAGGTAAATAACAAGACGAGGGTCTATAAAGTAGAGACCCCAAGGGCTAAAAAGAAAGAGATAAGGATGGCAAGGGCTTTTAATGAGATAGGAGCTCCCATAGCTGGAAATGTCTGGAGAATCGGTAATCCCCAGAGAGGGACACTTAAGGTTGGTGATATCGTCCATAAGGGTGAAGAGATTGCAAATCTTGAGGCAATGAAGATGGAAAATGCCATTGTAGCACCCTTTGATGCCCAGATAAAAGAGATATGCGTAAGACTCAATGACGCTGTTCAGGAAGGCCAGCTACTCTTTGTCCTTGAGAAGATATGAATTTTTGAAATAACCCCTGCCCGTTCTTCCTTTATAAATGGAGGAGATAGTGTATATAGCGGATAGCGAATAGCGTTTAGCGTGGAGGGAGTAACGAACCCGCCTAATCTCTACGCTATACGCTCCACGCTACACGCTCATCAATCCACATTGGTGGCGAAAGTAACAGTGAGGAGTTTATGAGCTGGCATCTGAAAGATATTAATACAGTTGTTGAAGAATTAGGTTCCTCAATTCAGGGACTTACTTTAGCAGAGGCAGAGAAGAGGCTCCAGAAATATGGTCTCAATGAATTAAAAGAAAAAAAGAAGAAGACCCCTTTTATGCTCTTCCTTGGCCAGTTCAAGGACTTCATGATACTCGTCCTTATAGTTGCTGCGCTCATATCAGGATGGATTGGTGAACCTTCAGATACTATAGCAATAATCTTGATAGTAGTCCTTAATGCAGTGATTGGCTTTGTTCAGGAGTATCGTGCAGAAAAGGCAATGGCAGCCCTTAAATCAATGGCT